>Ga0207797_1000347_pt1 | contig 35892 bp, 27 predicted proteins | sample PRCRCaboRojoPR_6_FD_187275 | JGI IMG/M metagenome (GOLD analysis project Ga0207797, IMG submission 187275) | Marine sediment microbial community from Cabo Rojo, Puerto Rico - PR CR 10% Liquid 1 (SPAdes) | ecosystem: Environmental > Aquatic > Marine > Coastal > Sediment | place: Cabo Rojo, Puerto... | reverse complement strand
CTTCAAATAGGTATTCACTCCGTTGAATTTGATTTGGGATGTCACCGACAAGAAATCTTTCAAATTTCTTTACTTTATTGCCGTTTGCCAAATCAAATTCATTTTTCAGAAAGTATTCCTCATCATACAGGATAGCTGAATTGCTTTGTTCAACACTCAGGACATCGGACTTCAGATCGCCGGATTCCATCTCCCGTTTCCGTTTCCCGGAAGTGGCAACCAGAGTGCCGTTCTCCGCTTTCACCCGTTTCCCGGTCAGCATCATTGACAGCAGTAACTCCCTGAACTCTTCGCTGTACAGGCTGTCATAAAGGATACCCTCTTCCCCGTTCACTCTCAGATGGGCGACGACCGCTTCAGGATGGTGTTCCAGGATTTTACCTCCCTCCACCTGTTTTGCATAGGAGATGGGGAGAGTATAGAGGTCCGGCGTCTCACCACTGTATTTCACTTCCAGAAACAGGATAATCGCGTTGGTCGTCTCATTTTTCAACGGGATTTGATTTGAGATACTGACGCTCTGAATGCTTTTCGCCTTACCGCCAAACCAGCGGCGCCGCTGTAAATAGTCTGGCAACACCTTCCGCTGCAATTCCGTTCGGGGTTTGGACCGCATATTCGAAGCGATCACATTTTCCCAGTGATCGCGAACATCCAGGGTGGGGATTTCGTCCTCTTCTTCGGCCGGTGCTTCAATCTGCTCCAAACGGAGCCAGTAATGTGTGTGGGGCGCGAAGGTGAGGCGATACGGTTCCTCACCTATTTCCGGGAAGGCGTTCTGGCTGAAAACTTCCTCCGGGATATACCCCTGATACTCATCCAGGTGAAGCCCGCATACCTGGGTAAATCGGGATAAATTGATCGCGACCAGGATAACTTCATCGTCGTACTCCCGGATAAATGCCAGTATTTTGGGATTATCCGGATGGAGAAAGTGAATCTTACCCCGGCTGAAGGCCTTGAACCGTTTCCGCATGGTGATAACCCGCTTCATCCACCAGAGCATGGAGGAGAGGTTCTGTTCCTGGTTCTCCACATTCCTGGATTCAAAGTGGTATTCCGGATCAATAACCACCGGGAGGAAGAGTTTCTGGGGATTGGCCCGGGAAAAGCCTGCATTTCGGTCGGCACTCCACTGCATCGGCGTGCGGACTCCATCCCTGTCACCGAGGTAATAATTATCCCCCATACCGATCTCATCGCCGTAGTAGACTATGGGAGTGCCCGGGAGGGAGAACAGCAGTACCTGCATGAGCTCAATTTTCCGGGTGCTGTTATTGAGCAGAGGGGCAAGCCGTCGTCTAATCCCCAGATTCAGGCGGGCCCGCGGATCCTGGGCATACACCCGGTGCATATAGTCACGCTCTTCATCGGTCACCATTTCCAGGGTGAGTTCATCGTGATTTCTGAGAAACATGGCCCACTGGGCATTATCCGGAATCTCCGGGGTCTGGTCCAGGATATCTACAATGGGAAAACGATCCTCCATGCGCAAGGCCATAAATAATCGGGGCATGACCGGGAAATGGAAGGCCATGTGGCATTCATCACCCTCACCGAAATAGTTCGCGGCATCTTCAGGCCACTGATTGGCTTCCGCCAGAAGCATTTTATCGCCGTATCGGTTATCAACGTGTGTTCTGAGCTGCTTGAGAAATTCGTGGGTTTCTGGCAGGTTTTCGCAGTTCGTCCCTTCCCGCTCGAAAAGATACGGTACCGCATCCAGCCGCATCCCGTCCACGCCAATGTCAAACCAGAAGTCCATGACATTGATGATCTCTTCACGGACCCGCAGGTTGTCAAAATTCAGGTCGGGTTGGTGAGAGTAGAACCGGTGCCAGTAATAGGCTTCGGCCTCCGGATCCCATGCCCAGTTGGAATGCTCGAAGTCCTGAAAGATGATGCGGGCATCCTGATATTTGTCCGGAGTGTCACTCCATACATAAAAATCGCGCTCCTCAGAGCCGGGTTCCGCCTGTCTCGCCCGCTGAAACCAGGGATGCTGATCGGAGGTGTGGTTGATGACAAGTTCGGTGATCACCCGGAGACCCCGCTGATGCGCTTTATCGAGGAATTCCCGGAAATCATCCAGGGTTCCGTAATCCGGATGCACATCGTAATAATCGGCGATATCATAACCGTCGTCCCGGAATGGCGATGGGTAGAATGGCAGGATCCAAATGGCGGTTATCCCCAGATCTTCCAGATAGTCCAGTTTCTCAATCAGCCCCGGAAAATCCCCGATACCGTCTGCATTACTGTCGTAAAAAGATTTCAGGTGCAGCTGATAGATAATGGCATCTTTATACCAGAGAGGATCCGTTGTTTCAAAATCATCCTGAGCCATGAGCTGTTCCTTCTGTTCCGCTTGTCTGTTCTGTTTGCTTTACCACCATTGTTCCCCACTGATTAGCGGTGAAGAGAAGCTTAAACCCGCGATAATATTATAGGGTTGAATTTGCAATGCGTTTCGTGTTTTTCCTTTTCTGTGTGGAAAATCGGAGCACAGTTACATGAAGTAATCAAAATCATTTTCGCGGCGAAGACGGCGCCGAATACTGAATATCTTTGCCGGCGATTCATTGGGATCCAATTCAAGGTAATTGTCTTCTCCGGACCACACCATTTTCGTATCGCTCAACAGTTCGTGCACGAGATATGCCTGATCCGCGGGAATGTTCAAATCATTCAGGGGAAGCCAGACCTTGCCCTTTCTGGCATGATACGGATCAAGATTAACCGCAACGAAAATGAGATCGGACAGATCCTCTGTGGCCTTACCGTAACAGAGGATATGTTCGTTCTCCACCCTGTAAAACCGGAGATTCCAGTTCTGCTGAAGTGCCGGATGCTCCCGGCGAATCCGATTCAGGGTGGAAATGACCTGTTTGATATTGCCTTTCTGATTGCGGTTCCAGTCCTTTATTTCATACTTCTCCGAGTCCAGATACTCTTCCTTCCCCTCTATCGCGTCATTTACACACAGCTCATAGGCAGGACCGTAGATCCCGTAGTTTGAAGAGAGAGTTGCGGCCAGCACCACCCGGGCGATGAAGGCTGGTCTCCCGCCGTATTGGAGGATTTCCGGGAGGATATCCGGTGTATTGGGCCAGAAGTTCGGACGGAAGAACTCCCGGACCTGGGATTGATATAGTTCCCGCATATACTCCTGAAATTCACCTTTGGTATTGCGCCAGGTAAAGTAGGTATACGACTGACTGAATCCGAGTTTCGCCAACCGATACATGATTTTCGGGCGGGTGAACGCCTCCGACAGGAAGATCACATCAGAGTAGTTATCCCGTAGTTTCCCAATCACCCACTCCCAGAAGGGAAAGGGTTTTGTGTGTGGATTATCCACTCTGAAAATCCGGACACCCTGCTCTATCCAAAACGCAAATACGTTGTACAATTCCTGCCAGAGATTCTCCCAGTCATCGCTCTCGAAATTGATCGGGAGAATATCTTCATACTTCTTCGGGGGATTCTCGGCATACTGGACACTTCCGTCCGGACGCCACCGGAACCACTCCGGATGTTCTTCCACCCAGGGATGATCAGGAGAACATTGAAAAGCGATATCCATGGCTACATCTAGGTCGTTTTCCCCGGCTGTCTCGATAAAATGCCTGAATTCTGCAAGTGTGCCCAGGTGGGGATGAACTGCCTTATGTCCGCCTTCCCCGGCACCAATCGCCCAGGGACTGCCCGGATCACCGGGTTCGGAGACTACTGCGTTATTCTTTCCCTTCCGTTTTGTTCTGCCGATTGGATGGATAGGGGGTAAATAGACGATGTCAAAGCCCATGTCTGCAATATCCGGCAGCAGTGTCTCAGCATCCTGAAAGGAACCATGTTCCGTGCCCTGACCAGCGGAGCGGGGAAAAAACTCGTACCAGGCGCTGAAGAGCGCTCTCTTCCGGTTGACAATTACCCGTAATTCTCTGTCATAGGTGGTTGAGTATCGCTTGTCAGGGTACTCTGTCATAAGATCCGTTACATCTTCACTGGTTGCGAGATCTACCAGCGCCTGCTGATCCTGACCGTTCCTGAGCCGTTCAGACCAGGATTCCAACCGGCCAGCGTCTTCTCCGGAAGCTCTGGTCGCTGCATCTGCGAGAAGTCCGGCTCCGATGCTCAGGTCAACTTTCAGGTCCTGTCCAGCCTCGGCTTTTTTTCTGATATCCGACTGCCAGGTGACAAAATGATCGATCCAGGCCTCAATGGTATACCGGTACTCTCCAAGTTCGGTTACACGGAATTCGGCTTCCCAGCGATCATTGGCCAGTGGGGTCATGTGCAGACTATGCCAGCCTTCCTCGTCGGAGTGACGGTAAAACAGTAAAGCCTGAATAGAGTCGTGACCGTCAGAAAAGATATCCGCTTCCACCGAGACAATCTCGTTTCGTACCCGTTTGACAGGGAAAACCCCACAATCGATTTCAGGACTGACATTCTCAATGATTACCCGATTTCTGCCATCAGATTTCATCGTGAGTTTGCTCCAGTGTTACTTTGACCGGGAGATGCACGAAGTTAAAAGATAAATTGATTGGAAGGAATTGTTTGCGCATCAGTTTTCAGCATTGATCGGTTCAAACCATACCTGCCTGTGTTGATAATTAATTAAAATCAATATAGCTGCTCGTCCCGGAAATCTCAAGTATGTGAGGTCAAAGAGAGAGTGCCGCACTTCGGAAATCGTCTGTAGAAATTATATCGTCGGCTGATTAATATGAGTTCTACACAGGAATAATAACCTGCTCACAACACAGGCAATGGATTCGATGCGACCCGGGGCACTCAAAATTGATCAGCGTTGCCGATTTCGGGTATGGGCTCCATTCCGTGATCATGTTGCATTAAAATTTTATGGGGATTCCTCGCATGCGATCACCATGGAGAAAGATGAACGGGGGTATTGGAGTCTCACCCTCGACTCGGTAAGCCCTGGTACCCGGTATCGATTTGTGCTGGATCAAGAGACCGAACGGCCGGATCCCGCATCTAACTGTCAGCCGGACGGTGTCCATGGGCACTCCGAGGTTATTGATCACAACCTATTCTCATGGGATGATTCGGGGTGGACCGGGATTCCTCTGTCGGATATGCTTATTTATGAAATTCATGTAGGGACATTTACCCACAAGGGGACATTTGAAGCGATTATACCCCGGTTGCAGGAATTGAAATCGTTAGGTGTGAATGTGATTCAGTTAATGCCGGTCGCCCAGTTTCCTGGTACGCGGAACTGGGGATATGACGGGGTCTATCCCTATGCGGTGCAATATTCGTACGGAGGTCCCGAAGGATTGAAAACTCTGGTGAATGCCTGCCATCAGCAGGATATTGCGGTATCGCTGGACGTGGTGTATAACCACCTGGGTCCCGAAGGGAATTATCTCCGGGATTTCGGACCCTATTTTACAGACCGGTATCGGACGCCATGGGGGCCGGCGGTGAATTTTGACGGCGCATACAGCGATGAAGTTCGGAATTACTTCATTGAAAACGCCCGATACTGGTTCTGCGAGTACCATATTGATGCATTGCGACTGGACGCGATTCATGCGATTTATGATCAGAGTGCCAGACCGTTTCTCCGGGAGCTCACTGAGGAGACTGACAAGTTGTCCGAATCACTGGGAAGGCGGCTCTATCTTTTTCCGGAAAGCAATCTCAACGATCCGGGGATTCTCCGCTCCCGGGAGCAGCACGGTATTGGTTTGCATGCGCAGTGGTCAGATGATTTCCACCATGCGATCCATGCGCTGCTTACCGGTGAACGGGATGGCTATTATGCGGATTTTGGAACGCTGGCTGACGTGGAGAAGGCAATGAGAGAAGCGTTTGTACAAACCGGTGAGTACTCCAGATACCGGAAGCGCCGACATGGCTGCCCGGCCGGGGATCGTCCCGGCGAACAGTTTATCGTGTATCTTCAGAATCATGATGAAGTCGGGAACCGTATGAATGGAGAGCGGCTGTCCCATCTGATTTCGTTTGAGGCACGAAAACTGGCAACCGCGGTACTCTTTCTCGCTCCGAACATTCCCCTGTTGTTCATGGGGGAAGAATACGCCGAAGATTCGCCATTCCTGTATTTTGTAGAACATGGCGATCCTGCCCTTATCGAGGCGGTACGTAAGGGGAGAAAAGAGGAATTTGCCGCTTTTGACTGGGATGGGGAGCCTCCGGATCCACAGAGTCCAGCGACATTTTCCAGGTCTGAATTACAGTGGGAGAGCCGAAACGAAGGGCGGCACGGAATTTTACTTGCTTATTATCAGCAATTGGCTGAACTTCGCCGCCGGCTCATACCACTAAACCGGCCTGATAACAACCGTATAGAAATTCATTCCAGGGAGCACAAGGGTGTACTGGAAGTACGCCGCTGGCAGGAAGATCAGCAGGTATATGCGGTTTGTAGCTTTAATGAAAATCAAATAAGCTGTACACTCACATTGCCGGCAGTTCGCTGGGAAAAGGTGCTCGATTCGGCGAACGATAAATGGAAAGGACCGGGAGAGACGCTTCCCGGATCTCTTCGGGGGGAAACCGAAGTACGAATCCCGCCGCACTCGGTGGGTATCTATTGGAACAGTACCGATGATGAAGCCGAGTTGCTTATCGGCTGAACGGAGGAGCTCGGAGCGGGATAACGGATATTTATGAACGTTTGCTCAGGTTATACAGCGAATTAACCTCTGCAGAAGGAGGAATAATGCGACGACGCGGCAGCGGTATATTACTCCATATCACTTCCCTTCCATCACAATTCGGCATCGGGGACTGCGGTCCGGGGGCATACGAATTTGTGGATTTTCTCTCCCGGGCCGGACAATCATACTGGCAGATTCTTCCTCTGACCCCGACCGCATCAATCAGTGGCCATTCTCCGTATGCGAGTCTCTCATCGTATGCCGGGAATCCGTTGCTGATCAGTCCGAAGCGGCTGCAGGAAATGCGTCTGATTTCGGAAAGTGCACTGGAAACGGATCCCGGGTTTGATGAACATCGGGTGGATTTCCGGCGGGTGGTTGAGTACAAAACCGGACTGTTGCGGGAAGCCTATGAACAGTATCAGAGAGATCCCAAACCCTATCAGGAGGAATTTCATCGATTTCAGGAAAGCCACAAATACTGGCTTGACGATTTTGCCACATTCATAGCGTTTAAAACGCATTTTGATGAGCAGGCATGGTGTGACTGGCCGGTAAAATACCGGGACCGTCAGCCCGAAGCGGTAAATGCACTGCAGCAAGAACTCCAAAGTCAAATTGAATACCGGAAATTCGTTCAGTTTTTGTTCTATCGCCAGTGGCAAGCGCTGAAGAATTATTGTAACAGCCAGGGGATACAGATCATTGGAGACATCCCCTATTACGTGAGTTATGACAGTGCTGACGTCTGGACGAATCAGGAGATTTTTAAACTCAACGAGGAAAAGCGGCCGACCCATGTGGGTGGAGTACCTCCTGATTATTTCAGTGAAACCGGGCAGTTGTGGGGAAATCCGGTATATGATTGGGATACCATGCAGGAACAGCGATACCAATGGTGGATCCGGCGTATTAATCACAACTTTCGGTTTATCGACGTGGTCAGAATCGATCATTTCCGCGGATTCAATGCGTATTGGGAGGTCCCTGCCGACGAGGAAACAGCGGTGAATGGTGAGTGGATTGAAGTGCCCACCGATGATTTTTTCCGCACCGTTTTCAAATATGCTCCCCACCTTTCATTTATTGCCGAGGATCTTGGAGTGATTACTCCCGACGTACGGGAAACCATCCGCGACTTCGGGTTCCCGGGGATGCGGGTATTGCAGTTTGCCTTTGATGATACCCTGCCCAGAAATGAGTTTGCCCCGCACAATCACATCGAAAACTGTGTGCTCTATACCGGCACTCACGACAACAATACCACCCGTGGGTGGTTTGAGGAAGAGACAGACGAATCCAGCAGGGAGCTGTTGTTCCGATACCTTGGGCATGAAGTTGATGCTGACAGGATACATGAGGAGTTCATCCGGATGGCGATGATGTCGGTGGCGAATACGGTCATTCTTCCCATGCAGGATATTCTGGGACTGGATTCCGGATCCAGGATGAACCTCCCCGGCACTGCCGACGGGAACTGGAAGTGGAGGGTGACGGGAGAGGCGTTGAATGAAGACGTAGCCGGTTCTCTCAGGAGTACCACTGCTCTGTTTGGCCGGACTCTGCGGTATTAACAAAATTTTCGATTACGTTGCGATCAGGGTGTGAAACACGGCAATTCCATCCGATTTGGCATTCCATCGCGGGTTGGAGTACGAATTTTCGGGAGCGTCATTGGTTTATGCTGTTTTCTTCTGCCATGTGACCGGGGCAGGATCAGCGCGCAAGTGTACATGACACCCCAAAGTATAGCATTCGGCGGAAATTATACGGTCCAATCCCGGGGAGTCAGCGCACTTGGTTGGAATCCGGCAAATCTCGGATATGGCAAGCCTGACCAGGTAAGTATGACATATGGGTTTTTGCCATTACTCCCCGCACCGGCAGTTACCTTCGGTAACAATGCCATGACTCCGGCATGATACGACACCTATTATTCCAGAGCCAATTCTCTGGGCCCCGAAAAACTGCAGGAAATGGCGGAGATCGTCCCCCCGGAAGGCTGGCAACTGTACGGGTTTGCACATCTCCGGTTTCTCGGAATATCCCGTGGAAAGTATACCGGATCGGTTACATAAACCTTGACGGCGATCTGGTTATACCAAAAAGCGTTACGGATTACTTCCTCACCGGCCGTCCGGCACCTGTACAGGAGACATCCGCCCCGGGAGACCGGGAGTACCAGGTGACTGCGACGGCTTCTTTCGCGCACGGCAGGAAGTTTACGCATGCACTCACGAACCGATATTTTAAACAGACGTTTATTGGTGTCGGTGTAAAATTGCTCTATGGTTTGTCATATTCAAAATACTCCCTTTATTCTCAAGAATTTACACGCAAGGAGCAATCGACGATATATCAAACACAGATTCATTCCGTGCGAAGCAGGGGAGGTGTCGGCTTTGCCCTGGATGCAGGATTTACCGGGGAATGGAGCCAAAAACTCACTCTGGGAATCTCAGTGAATAATCTCGTCGGTTTGTTGCACTGGCCGGCAAGGAATACCTCACGTAAAACATACCGATATAGGCTTAATGCCTATGCGTTGAATTTGGAAAAAAATTAGTCTGCGCGATCTGAAGGAAAGATTGGAGTCGAAGAAAACCACCGGTGCGGGCGGACATTTTACTCCCTATCCGCCGTATTTACGGATTGGACTCCAATATAGGTTGCGCACGGATTTTCGGATGTTTGCCAATTATAACCAGGGTTTCACCACACGGTTTGGCAACAGCTACATTCCGGCGTTCGGTGGCGCAATCGAATACAGGCCGACACGATGGCTCCCTCTGCGAACCGGTATTTCCATTGGCGGGAAAGAAGGTATACGGGTTGGAACCGGTTTCGCCATGGAATTTCGGCATTATCAGTTAACAATAGGAGTTGCCCAGTTGGGTGGAATTTTCCAGGAGACCAAAGGACTCACTCTTGCCCTGGAACAGGTTGTGAGCTTTTAACCCGGGACGAAGCGGCCGTCGGCTGGAACAACTGTACTCAATTCCCTACCGTCACGCGAATTTGATATCGCTGTCTTGAAAGTTAGTACCACGGGTTCATCTGGAAGCGCTGCTCTTCCGCTTTCGGATCGAAACCGTCTCCTTGAAGACCTCGACAGGAGTTTGTAAAATACTATTCAAAACTGACTGGTCAGTTTTGAGAAATAGGATTCCATATGAAAACCATCCAGCGACTGGTACACCGTTTTCCGAAAACTGTCATCATTGTAACTCTCGGTATAACCGCCTTCCTCGGCTACCATGCACGGGACATTACCATTAATACCGAGATGAAAAGCATGTTCCCTGCGGATGACCCCACTGTGAAGACGTTCGATCGGGTCAGTGAAGAATATGGGGGAGCGGAATACGTGATTATTATGCTGGGAGATGAAAACATCATTGACCCGGAGTCCCTTGAGCATGTCCATGCGCTGACCACCAGACTCGATACAATCCGCGGAGTCACCCAGGTGCGAAGCATTACCAATATTGAAGAGATCCGCGGTGAGGGGATGACCATTGAAATCGCTCAGTTCATGCCCCGGCTACCCGAGTCTCAACAGGAAGCAATACGGATCCGTGAGAAACTGGAATCCCACGGACGGTACCTTGGGACACTTGTCTCGGAAGATTACCAGTATGCCATAATCATGGCGCAGCTGGGCATCGAGGCGGATCAGAACCGGGTCGTGGCTCAGATTCAGTCTGTCAGGGAATCAATGGACCTCCCCGAGGAGACCTACATTACTGGGAGCCCGGTTCTCACGCAGGAGATGGCGGAAAACATGCGGGGTGATATCACAACACTGCTTCCCTTCGTCACACTGGTTGTAATGTTGGTGTTGTATATGGGATTCCGGAGCCTCCGGGGGGTCCTCGGTCCGTTACTGGTGGTTTTTATCAGTCTCATCTGGACGGTCGGATTTTCCGCCTGGCTTGATCATCCGCTTTCTATTGTGAGCACAGGACTTCCGATACTCCTGGTCAGTGTGGGGAGCGCGTACGGAATTCATCTTCTGGCCCGGTATTATGAGATGATGGAAACCGGAGCTGGCAAATCCGAATCCATTGCCGACAGTATTCGGACAGTCGGTCTGGCTATTGTCATGGCGGGTGTGACAACGGTGGCGGGATTTGCGTCCCTGGGATTCTCCAGATTGACCATTACGAGGGACTTTGGCCTGTTTACCGCATTCGGAGTGGCGGTAGCCCTGGTGATTTCCGTGACCTTCCTGCCGGCATTGCTGCTTCTACTAAATCGACCATCGCACTATAAATCCGCGGAAAGCCGACGCTGGCTGGATACGATCTTTAACACCCTCTCGCACCTGGTCAGGAATTATGCCGGGTTCGTAGTCGGTGGGGTGGGTATACTCATTATCCTTTCCCTAGCCGTTATCCCACAGATCAGACCAGAAACCAATTACATTATCTTTTTTCCCGGAGATAGCGAAGTGAGAAAGGCACACTCACTGGTCAATGAAAAATTCGGTGGGGCCAGCAGTTTGGAAATTGTTGTGGATACCGGCGAAGAGAACGGTATCGAGAATCCGGAATTCCTGAGGAGATTGAAGACGTTTCAGAGCGCAGTCCGGGAAATTCATCTGTTGGATCATCCCATGTCGGTGGTTGATCTGCTCGAGGAAGAAAACAAGGCCCTCCACGGGAATGATGAGCGGTACAACCGGCTCCCGGAGAAGGGAATCGCCCAGTATTTGCTCCTGCTTGAATCGGATGACGACCAGATTCTGGACGATTTCATTGATTTCAATCATCAGGAGGCCCGGGTTCGGGTGATGTGTGCCAGCACAAAAAGCCGGGAAACACAACAACTGCTCACACGCGTGAACCGGCTGGCGGACAAATATTTCCGGAGTAAGGGCGCTACCGTTACCATCACCGGAGTTCCCGTACTGAGTGAACGATTGATGGGAATGATTCTGAACAGCCAGGTACGAAGTCTGGTATCAGCGGTAGCGTTTGCATTTATTGTCACCAGTCTTCTGCTGAAGTCACCATTCAAAGGGCTGGCGTGCAGTATTCCTATTGCAGTGACCGTACTGGTGAATTTTGGTATTATGGGGTGGACCGCGATTCCTCTCGATGTGGCTACCAGTATGATTGCCAGTATTGCCGTGGGAATCGGCATCGATTACAGCATCCATTTTTATACCCGGTATCAGGAGGAGAAAGAAAACGGTAATCCAATCCACCAATCTCTGGACAAGGCGATCCATACCGTGGGCCGCGCAAACTATTTTAATGCTTTTGCAGTCACCGGCGGTTTCCTGGTTCTTCTTTTCTCAGCCTTCCCCCCGCTGCGGACGTTCGGGTTGCTTTCGTCGATAACGATGATTGTCTCCTTTCTTGGGGCGATGGTGTTGCTGCCGTCTCTTATTGTTTTCAAAACACGGTACTTCGGCAAGAAAGAGCAAGAAACTACGTACATGAACGGAAGAAAGGAGTTGTGACTATGAGTAAAAGAATACTCATCCTGGTAATTGTGTCCACCCTGTCAACTGGATTTGTCCGGTCGGGGTATGCACAGGATCTGACCGGGACGGAAGTACTGGAAAATGTGGAAGATGCTATTGATGCTTCTTCTGCGGAAATCGCTCTGACTATGGAACTGTACAATGCGGCCGGAGATAAACGCGAACGGTCGATGACGATCTACACTGAAGAGTCTGATAACACGAACCGCTCGTTTATGAAATTCACCGCTCCGGCCGATGTGGAAGGTACCGCATTTCTCTCACTTGAACAATCAAACGGTGTAGAGGAGATGTATCTGTATATGCCGGTGCTTGGCAATATCCGGCGTATCGCCGGCAGCCAGAAGAACGGCAGTTTTGTTGGTACGGACTTCACCTATAACGATATGACAATTTTAGGGGGAGGAAATTATAAGGAGGACTATCAGTCTGAAGTACTGGAAAGCAGTGAGACGGAATACGTACTGAAGCTGACACCGACGGATGAGGAGATCGAATACAGTTATACGAAAATGTGGGTGCCGACTGATAAGTGGTTTCCGACCAGGATCGAATTTTATGGTTCGGATACCCAGCTCCAGAAGGTGTTATCCAATGAAGAATATGAGGAGATTGAAGGATACTGGACGGCACGGAAGATCACCATGGAAAACGTCAGAGATGAAACCCGAACCGTGCTCCAACTGACGGAGGTGCAGTACGATATCGATATTCCGGATAACATCTTCACTACCAGATATTTGCAACGGCAATAACCGGTCAGAGAATACAGAAATAACTCTTCCAGCCTCACTATTCAGGAGAAAGGAGGTAAACATGTCCTTGATTCGATATGTTTGGCTAACCATTATACTCCCGGTACTTCTCACTGCTGTTATACAGGCGCAGGAGTTGTCGGTATCCGGACAGTATCGTGGTGAATTCGAAGCGATATTCCAGGACAGCGTTTACAGGCACCAGCACTGGATAAACCTTGTATTTGAGAAAGATTTCGGAACTTCGGCTTCGATGCACCTTGATCTGGAACTCAACAGCTATGAGCGCCAGCAAATCACTCCGGTTATCAGGGAAGCATATGCAAATTATTATACGAAACATATTGACTGGCGGTTCGGCAAGCAGCTCGTTCCCTGGGGCAGCGCCTATCTGTTAAACCCCACCAGCTATTTCAGTCCCTATGATTTAACGGTTATCAATCCCGGTGAAAAGCGAATGGGTGTAATTGCAGGGTTGGGAAGGTATTATGGTCCGGGACGAACTGAAATATCTGTTGTGTTTACACCGTTTTTCCAAGGCCATAAGCAATCGGTCTATGGGCAGACAGAATTCCTGGAGCATTTTCAGCAAAGCACGATCGAGAAGATCAATGCGCAGATCCCTTTTCCCGGAATCCGGCTTGTACCCGATCCGAATCAGCCTGTGGTCCCCGCGTCAGTTCCGCGCACAATCGAGAACTCCCAGGGCGGCATGAAGTTAACAAAACGTGGAGTGTTGGGGTTTGACATGTCAGTAAGCGGTTACCATGGACGGGACAAATTCCCCGTAGTTAATGAGCCGGCCACTGAGTCGTCCTTTCGGGTCAGTCCCATAAGCGGAACGGTGATTGATACCACCGTGAGCATCCATTTTTCCCACCCCCGGGTAACCAGAGCCGGTCTGGATATTATCGGAAGTGTCGGGGAAGTCGGTGTGTGGGTAGAAGGGGTACAAAACTTCTACAGAAAGGAATGGATGACCGATAATGTTAACCTGACTGCCGGATTCGATTATAAATTTAAAAACGATCTGTATATCATGGGGCAGGGTTGGTACCTGGGGAAACGGGTTGAAGGTGAACAGGACATACAGGCATTGATACTACGTGCCACCGTGCCGGTCTGGGGATTCCATGAGCTGGAGGTCGCCGGATTATATGAACTGAAGAGTGAATCCCATTTTTTCCAGCCCCAGTTGAATTATTCCCTCGGTGGAGCTGCCGAACTTCAGATTGGCGGGACACTGATGGAGATGCAGGATTCGCCATACGCCCCATTGATTTCACAATTAATGGGTGATAGGCTTTACGCAAGACTCGCTCTTGATTTCTGAAAATGAGAGGAGGATAAATGGATCCGAAGAACCGACTTATTATAGAGGCGGCTATTGAAAAGTTTTCCGAGAAGGGTTTCACCAAGACCACTATGCAGGAAATTGCTGAATCTGCAGGTGTGGGCAAGGGTACAATATACCGATTCTTTGAGAGTAAAGAAGAAATGGTTTCCGCATTAGTGGAAGATGCCATAGCAGAGGTGACGAGCCGGATAAAATCCGCGATTGCGGAGATTACAGAGCCGGTTGAGCAGCTGAAAACCGTTATTGATGTGGAACTGGAATACTATGCTGAGAACCGGAACCTGTCAAAATTTTTGGCCAGGGAGGTGTGGGGTTTTCAGAGTAAGTTTGAAGATCATATCAGGAATATCAGGGCCAATCAGGGTAAAATCGTCGAGGATATCATTCGGCAGGGTGTGGGACAGGGAGATATTAAAGCGGTTGATCCCGAAACAGCGGCGGCCGCCTTTGAAGGTATGATCCTGGCAACAACAGTCCATTGGTTCATGTTTCGTGAGAGTTTCCCCACAGTAAAAATCCGGGAAACGTTTGTGAAGATGGCGCTCGAAGGTTTACTTATCCGGGAGAAGTAATCTGTATACTGCTGTGACGTAGTACCTCTTGTCTTTCTAAATTCAGATGGATATAAAGGAAAAAGAGGTGTATGCCTGTTAAGGTGGCATTGTTGTGGGAACGATTTACTGACTATTACATATAAATTGTTGAAATGAAAAGGGATAGAATAACCTTAACAGGAAAGCCTGGTGATAAAACTATGGTCAATGCAGGTGTGAAAGATCCGATGCTTCATGGAAATAAATTGCGGTCTGAAGATTTTAACTATGAACTGCCACAGGAAAAAGTGGCGGAATACCCGGTGGAACCCCGCGATCAATCCCGGATGATGGTTGTTAATCGCCGGGAAGATAACCTTGAGCACATTGAGCACAAAAAATTTATTGATTTACCGGAGTATCTGCATGAGGGAGATATTCTGGTCGTGAATAATACCAGAGTATATCCTGCTATTCTCACGGCGGTAAAAGAGGATACCGGTGATGAAGTGCAGGTATTTTTGCTCAGAGAACTCCAGGCCAATATCTGGGATGTGGAAATCGATCCGATAAACAAAGCCCGAATTGGAAATAACCTCTCGCTTGGTGAGGATCTTGATTGTGAAATTGTAGATAATACCGCTGCAAATGAGCGTGTAATCCGTTTCTATGAGAATCGCAATGAGGTACAGGAAGCGCTCGAACGGACAGGGCAAATGCCACTGCCTCCGTATATCCAGCGCAATCCGGAGCCGGAGGATAAACAGCATTACCAGACAGTGTTTGCCAAAGTCCCCGGTGCGGTTGCGGCACCCTCGGCAGCACTCCACTTCACAGATTCACTGTTGGAGTCACTCCGGGAAAAAGGGGTGGAGACAGTGGAGTTAACGTTACATCTGCGGTTTGATGCCCATTATCCGGTGACTATCAGTGATCTTTCGCGGTATCAGATGCAACCGGAGTATTATGACATCGACGCTGAAACCGTGCGCAAGATCAATGAAGTCCGGCGCAAAGGCGGCAGGGTGATCGCGGCTAGTGCCTCGGTGGCGCGAGCCCTGGAATCCTCACATTTCCAGAATCAGTTAATGGAACCCAAGCAACACTGGACGGATTTATTCATCTATCCGCCTCATCGATTCACCATTGTAGACGGGCTGATCAGTAATTTCCACCAGCCGCAGTCAACCACCCTAATGCTGCAGAGCGCATTTTATAATACAGGAAATATGATTTCAGCATATAAGGAAGCCCGGGACCGGGATTACAGATTCCTGAGCTTCGGGGATTCCATGTTACTGCTCTAACCCTGTGAGAACTTATCCCTGACTTTGACTGTCTGTTCAGGGGCCGTCTGAAAAGAGTACCCGTTGGTGAAGAGTGCGAATGTGTTCACTGAAGTGATGGGCAGAAATAATTGGTGTATAGCCGGAGGAGCGGGAGTATGGAGAAAACGCTACCTGTCGGAAAGCTACCGGTAGAATTATTTAAACAGATGCTGGCTGATATTGATGCCGCCGGTGACGAGGTTGTGCTCGGCCCCGGGATTGGTCTCGATTGTGCTGTTGTCCGGAACGGGGACCGTTATCTGGTCTACACCTCGGATCCTATTACCTTTGCTTCGGATGAGGCCGGCTGGTATCTAGTGCATATTAACGCCAACGATATTGCGACCACCGGTGCGGATCCGAGATGGCTGTTATCCACTATGTTACTGCCCTCCGGCCAGACTACAGAAGGGTTGGTTCGGCAGATTGCCGGACAGGTACTGGAAACATGTCAAATTCTGGACATTCATATAATCGGGGGGCATACGGAAGTTACGGCCGGACTGGACCGACCGATTCTGGTCGGGACAATGGTTGGGGAGGTGGCTCCGGAGAAACTGGTCACTCCCGGCGGTGCCCGGGAGGGAGACCGGCTTTTACTCACCAAGGGCGTACCACTGGAAGCAACGGCAATACTCTCCAGGGAATTTCCGGATCAACTCAAAGGGACTGTATCCAAGACCGAGCTCGAGGCAGCCCGGAATTATCTCTACACACCCGGAATCAGTGTAGTATCCGATGCGAAAATTGCAGTGAGTTCCGGCAGGGTTACCGCAATGCATGATCCGACGGAAGGTGGACTCTATGCCGCGCTCTGGGAACTTGCTCAGGCATCAGATGCCGCATTGGAGATAGATCTTGCCAGTATTCCGGTATCACCTCTTTCCAGGCGGATATGTGAAGAATTTAATATTGATCCGCTGGGTGCCATCGCTTCGGGAAGCTTACTACTCACTGTGGCCCAGGAAGATGCTGGTGCGATATGCCAATCTCTGGGAGCAGAAGGTGTGCCATGTACGGAAATTGGGTGGGTTCGCCGTGGAGACATAAAGGTTTTTAAAAGAGGTTCTGCAGATGAGCTCCTTCCCTATCCTGAACAGGATGAGATTGGAAAAGCCTACGAGTAAACAGGGGCCGGGGATTCTCAGGTGGAGTGATTTTTGATCTCGTTTATAACACTGAATCACAATACCGATTACTTTTCCATAGCATTATTCGATGCGCGAATGTATATTGAAATTAACCTGATTGAGATCTGCTGAGACTCATTAATTTATTCCAGCTGTGCTGCGCGCTCTACCGCAATATCTTGCCAAGTAATATTCGATCCTGTTCGAAGACCGGGTGCGGTTAAACTGTCTCCAGAGATGCGATTTCAGATCTAATCTGTCCCTTCGACGATAACGCAATACATATATATTACCCATTATCCGGGCCATTTCGGGTTTCCCGAAAACCCCTGATGGTATCCAATTCCAATGGACCGGCTTCGTACCGGATCCGATCGCGAAGGGATTGCATCTCATGAACAAATTAGAACCATCTTCTGAGCACTCAATACAGAGTACAATACCCCTCAGTACACCGGAGATGACTGTGCGCAGTTTTATCCGGGAGATTTATAATCACGGAAACTTATCTGTGCTCACCGATCTGGTAGCAGAACCTTTCCGGTTCCATGGTCTGGAGAGAGAAGGGGAGCGGATTACCGATCTGGCTCTGCACTTCGCATTTCTTCAGGTGAATTGGGAGAGGGTATTCCGCGAGTACCATTTTGATATTCAGGAACTCCGTACGGAAGGGGATCAGGTGAATGTCCGGCTGAAAAAGTGGGGTGTATACCGGCACCTACCTGAACATTCCCGGCAGGAAATCAGATGTGAGGTATACCGAACGGAGATTTTTCTGACCGATGGGCAGAAAATCCGCGAATGGAGATGTATTGAGAATTATCCGGCGTCTCCGTTTATCGAGAAAGATCCCACTATATAATATCAATCCGATCGGAGTAAACCGGTAAAGGAAGGGAGGGAATGCAGTTCATGGGGCTATTTAATTCATCATGGACCACAAAACAAACCCGTCATCGCCAAATGGTCTACCAGATTGCAACCGCCCTTCTGAACGACGGATGCACGGAGGTGCTGGCTGATTTACCGGGTTTTCGTAAACCGGATATCCGTAACCATACGCCGGGGAGTGTAAGTGATTTCCCGGATATCGTTGCAAGAAAAGAAGGATTGTTGCTATTTGATATTCAGGCAGATGATTCTCTGGAAGACCCATCCACCTATCTGCGATGGAAACAGTTTTCCGGGTATGCCCGGAAGCTGGGTGCTCTTTTCTGCATTGTTGTTCCCCAGGGATCCCTGCAACAGACCGAGCAGTTGTTGAGGAAATGGGAGATAGACGCTGAAATATTGCAGGTATGACTTGTTCAAACAATCTGCATTAATGTAGTTTATACAACAGTATTACCGTTGAATGCCATATCGGCAATTTGAGAATTTCATTTTGTACCGTTAATCTTTAAAGATGTCATCCATGCTGAATTGCTTCGGGCCGAATCGAAGTGGAGTTTGCCGGTGAAGGGTAATTGCCCGAAAGAAAACCGTCGTGAGCCTATGGCACGGTGAATTAGATGTTTGTGACCGCAGGCCCCATGTCTTAACCGGCAAAGAATTACAGGCAGTGGATACTTGACACATCTAGTTCAGAGCAGGAAGGAGGGTAAAGTGTTATGTTGGTTGAATTAAGTATAGTACCACTTACCGGTTCTTCGCATTTAAGTGACGAAATAGCACAAATTGTCAATATTATAGAAGATTCCGGATTACCTTACCAGTTAACTCCCACCGGAACGTGTATTGAAGGGGAGTGGGATGAGGTTATGGATACCGTCCGGCAATGTCATGAATATGCCCGGAGTGAGGCTTCTCATGTCATTACAACGGTAAAAATCGATGATGATGAAGAACAGGCCGGGAAGTTAGAAGGGAATGTACGATCCGTACGAGAAAAGATTGGTGGCGATGGGATGAATTAAGGGTCAACCGGGACACAGGCCGCTGGTAACGACTACAGGAGGACAGTATGCAAGTGATCAGGGGAATTAATATGAGAAGTCTGACCGTGGCAGGGCTGGTTGCAGGATTCATGATGTTCTTTGTTGATCGGTGGTTTGCGGGCCTGTTCGGTTTGTTCGGCACATTCCCCGGTTTTAACAGTGCGACCTGGATGATTAGTCACCATGTGCAGGCAGTGATATTTGCAATTCCGTTCGCGTGGCGGACCATTTATGATAACCTGCCGGGAGCAGGGTGGATGAAGGGGATGCTGTATGGGTTTCTTTGGTGGTTGATATTCCCGCTGCTGCTCGGAATGCTTGCAGGAGCCCTTGGAGCTGCTCCGCTACAGCGGATTCAGCCCGGTTCTCTCTCAGCCTTGCTCACGCCGGCTGTTCTCCACGTGGTGTACGGATTTTTTATTGGGGTGTTGTATACCCCGCCGGAAGCCTCGGAATCTATGACCCTCTGAGCCTGTGAGTCTCCCCAGACAGCATGAGAATGACCCCAATGAAATTGGTGGAATATGTGCTGTTTACGGCATTTTCTGAGTGAGTTACCTGAAGGGCAGAATTTTCGCTTGCGTAACTCTGGTGACAGATATAAATTGACGATTGCTCTTGTGGAAAGGCGAGGCAGTGGGAGATGGCGTGAGTGTTCGGGCGATTAGCTCAGCCGGTCCAGAGCGCTGCCCTCACATGGCAGAGGTCACTGGTTCGAATCCAGTATCGCCCACGTGGGATATGATAAAGAAACGAGAAGGAAAAGTTCTTCTCCGGAAAAGATAGTGACACCTTCAAAGGAGACGAATCGACTGGAGCAACACAAAATATTACTGTTTCGATCTCGAAGTCACCGCAGGTCGAACACCTTCACAGATACTAATGAAACGAGAAATGCATCGATTAACGTCGATGCATTTTTTTTGTGTGGGAGCCCAACTCCGGCGATGAAAGAACAAACAAGATGAAACAGGGGGAAATAGATGGAGGTTTCAGTTGTGAGTGAAATGGATAAACTCATTGAGCTGCAGCAGGTTGACAAAGAATTGATGCGCATTGAAGAACTGAAAGGGGATCTGCCCCAGCGCGTCCGTGAAATTAAACAATCGCTGCAGGAATACGAAGAAAAACTGGAGCAGCACAGACAACGTCTGGGAGAAATCGAAAAGGAAGAACGCAAGCATCAGGCCCGGATTGAGGATGAATCCGAAAAGGTGAAGAAGAAGCAGGACCAGCTGTACCTGGTCACTACCAACAAAGAGTACGATTCGTTGACCAGTGAGATTGAGCAGGTGAAAAATGCGATTGATGAGTCGGAAATGCGTTTGGTGGAGCTTTCGGATGAGGAGGATGAGCTGAAGGAAAACATCGCTATGGAAGAACACCGCTATGAAGAGTTAAGTGAGGAACTGGAAAAGCGGGAAGAGGAGTTGCAGGAGACGATTGCCGAGACGGAGAAAGAGCAGGCGGAGTTAGAAAAAAAGCGGGAAGAAGTCATAGAGGATGTGAGCCGGGCAAAATTATCCAAATATAACCGGATCAGAAAAGCCCGGAACGGTCTTGCGGTGGTACCTGTAGTCAATGATGCCTGTGGGGGATGCCATCAGCGGATTCCCCCTCAGGATTTGGTTGAGATCCGCACCGGAGACCGGATGATTCCCTGTGAAATTTGTGGCCGGTTTCTCTACTGGCCGGGTGAAAATGAGGGGAACTCCGAGGCTGAATAGTTGTAAGCTTTTTGACAACCGATTGGATAGCCGCCCCGGTTACGGTCCGGAGTAAACAACCTGTTTTCGGATCTGGAGCCGGGGAGGAAAGTCCGAACTCCGCAGGGGAGGATGCTCGATAACATCGAGTCCCGTGTGAGGTTGTGATTCAACCTCGTGGCGGGGGGAAAGTGCCACAGAAACAATACCGTCCCGGGGTGAACCGTCTCTGGTTCAACACCGGGATAAGGGTGAAATGGTGTGGTAAGAGCGCACCGTCCCGATCGCAAGGTCGGGAGCAGGGTAAACCCCATCCGGAGAAAGGTCAAGTTGGAAAGAACGCTCAGTGCCCCGCTGATCCCGAGTGTTCGGGACTTTCCAGGTAGATCGCTCCAGGTCAGGTGTAAGCCTGATCACAGATAAATGGCTATCAGTCCCGGTACCCTCCGGGATGACAGAATTCGGCTTACAGATCGGTTGTCATACTTTAATTTATCCTGAGCCCTGTATTGTCGTCAGTGAATGACTGCCTCTCCGACCTTTAGCAGATGTTGAGCGGATTTTTGTACAGACTCCGCAGAGCATACTGGTCTTCTGTTTCATGTCAAAAAACATTTCATTGATGTATCAGTCAGCGAGTGCTTGTATTTTCAGTGGGGCAAATATACAATTCAATCTTTGTTTCCGGGGGAAACGGCTAAGTTGAAGGACGTGTTTATGCGGAAAAACACCCAATGGAAGTATCGTAAGTTCGGCAAGGCTGAGCGCAAATCCAGAGTAAAAAAATATGCGGATCAAATCGGCGTCATTAATCCGGTTGCTGCAATTCTATTGAATCGCGAGCTAGATTCGAAGGAAAAAGCGGCCAGCTTTTTCAATCCCACCCTGGAAAATCTCTGGGATCCGGCAATGCTTGCAGATATCGATAAGGCGGTTGCCAGAGTGGCGGAAGCCATTCGAAGCAATGAGTCTATACTGATTTTCGGGGATTATGATGTGGATGGGACGGCCGGTACCGCTCTGTTAACGCGGTTTTTTAAAGAAAACAATGTACCGGTACACTACTATATTCCGGACAGGGAGACGGAAGGGTACGGATTATCCTTTCAGGGAATCGACCGCGCAAAGGAACTGGGTGTGGGCCTGATTATTACCTGTGATTGCGGTATTAATGCCTTTGAGGAAATCACGTATTCCAATGATCTGAATATTCCGATGATCATCACCGATCACCACAGGCCGGCAGAGGATTTGCCTGAGGCTTACGCGATTCTCAATCCGAAACGACCGGATTGCGATTATCCGTTTGAAGGGTTATGCGGGAGTGGGGTGGCGTTAAAGTTTGCGCAGGCGATGAGCCGGGAATTCCGTACGCTTTCAGGTATGGAAATCGGAGAATGGAGTGAGGAACGGTTACTTGATCACCTTGATTTGGTTGCACTGGCCACGGCCGCCGATATGGTGCCGGTCACCGGTGAGAACCGTGTCTTAGTGGCGGAGGGATTACAGCGATTACAGTCATCATCCAAACCGGGGATCAGGGCGCTGATTTCTATCAGTGGATTGGAACAGAAGATCCGGGATGACCGGGATTTAAATGTTGGGAATGTCGTCTTCCAGATTGCACCGCGAATCAATGCAGTCGGCCGGCTGGGATCGGCAGCGCGGGCGGTGGCCCTACTGGTTACGGATAACAAGCGGGAAGCACAGGATCTGGCCAGAGTACTGGATGAGGAAAACACCACCCGCCGGGGAATCGAACAGGAGACCTTTGAATCAGCCGTATACCAGGTGCAATCCAAATATCCTCAGCTCTCCCGCGGGAGCCACAGAGCGCTGGTAGTCTGGGATGAAGGATGGCATCAGGGAGTGATAGGTATTGTAGCGTCCAAACTGAAAGAGAAGTACCATCTGCCTGTGGTGGTTATTGCTCTGAACGATGGAGTTGGGAAGGGATCGGCGCGAAGTATCCAGGGTTTTGATCTGTATGATGCCTTTACAGAATGCGCACATCACTGCCGTGGCTATGGCGGTCATGCTATGGCCGCAGGGCTTACCATCTCCCCAGATAACCTGGATCGGTTTGAAGAGCAGTTTCAGTCTGTTGCCGAACGCGAGATCAGTGAGGACATGATGGTACCCGAAGTGCTGTTGGAAACGGATATTCGATTTACGGAAATTAACAGTCAGTTAATGGAGATGCTTCGGAGGCTTGGTCCGTATGGTCCGCAGAACATGCGGCCTGTATTCGGTGCCCGGGAGTTATCGGTGACCGGACTTCCCCGGATTGTCGGAAATAATCATCTGAAATTCAAAGTGAAGCAGGGCCGCTCCGTCCTGGATGCTATTGCGTTCCGGATGGGCGAATATTACGAGCTTCTCATTAAGAACGAACCCATAGATCTGGCATTCGTTGTTGAAAAGAATGAATGGAAAAACCGGGTCTACACCCAGCTCAACGTCCGGGATATAGTCTTAAGCAAAGATAATCAGTTGACTGAATGAGACGTCTTGTTGTGATTAGTGTTCAGGAGCTCAGTAACAGGACGATAAGGAAGTGATGGTCAATCCACTCCAAAGAGAATTATATCAATATTCCAGGTACAGTACCTCTTCGGCAAAAGTCCTCTGAACAGGCGGGTTTTGGATACGGATAGGGTATGTGAATTCTATCATCCCTGCCGGGGTTGCGCGTAGCAAAAAACTGGTACTTCCCGGGTGGAAATCCGAGGCGAAACTCTGTGAATATCATGCTCGTAAATCGTCTGTACACGCAGGAAATCCCAGTGGAAAAACCTCTCGATACTCCTCAATGTTGAGACTATATTGTGATCGCTGCCATGTGAGACTGAAATCCGTCAACTGAAGGAGCAGAAGCATGCGAAGTTATATTGCGGGCACAGGAATGTATGTCCCGGAACGGGTGGTGACAAATAAGGATCTTGAGAAGCTGATGGATACCAGTGATGAATGGATTCGTGAACGCAGTGGTATTGTGGAGCGCCGGTTTGTGGAGGAGGGGACCGGACCGTCCGATCTGGCTTTACATGCATCGAATCAGGCTATGGAGAATGCCGGAGTGACGGCGGAGGATGTGGATTTTATTATTTTTGCCACCTTGAGTCCGGAGAATTATTTTCCCGGATCCGGCGTTCATCTGCAACGGAAGTTGGATCTGCCCGGTATCGGGGCGCTTGATGTACGCAACCAGTGTTCCGGATTCATCTATGGTTTATCGGTGGCAGATCAATACATCAAATCCGGCATGTATCAGACAATTCTTCTGGTTGGCGCTGAAGTACATTCCGCCGGTTTAAATATGAGTACGGAAGGCAGAGATGTGGCGGTGTTATTTGGTGACGGGGCCGGGGCGGTAGTATTGCAGGCCGCCGGAGATGACAAACAGGGGATCCTTTCTACCCATTTGCATGCGGACGGGAACTATATTGAGGAACTGTGGGTGGAAGCTCCGACCACACTGGAAAAGCCCTGGCTGGATCACTCCATGATTGATGACAGGCGAATCTATCCGAAGATGAATGGACGTCAGGTATTTAAGCACGCCACGGTCCGCTTTACCGAGGTGATCAGGGAGGCCCTGTCAGAAAACGGATATCAAACCACTGACCTGGATATTCTCATTCCGCATCAGGCGAATGAACGGATTACTAAAGCGATTGCCAGGCGGCTTGAGCTGCGGGAAGATCAATATGTGAGTAATATCCATAAGTATGGGAATACAACGGCAGCCTCGATCCCGATTGCCCTGCATGAGTCACTAGCAGAAGGGCGTATCCAGCGGGGCGATCTGGTAACTTTGGCCGCATTCGGAAGCGGATTCACCTGGGCGTCCGCGCTCATACGGTGGTAACTCATTCCATCGGAACTTTTTCCTGTTCAGTGTTTTCCAATGAATCGGTAATGAAACGGAAAGCGCTGAAATATATTGCACCCGGTAAGAATTGCATTTACATTGAAATTTTACAGATGAATACGGAATGAACCGTGGGTGGAGGATATGACCACTTATTTTAATGATGAACATCAGATGCTGCGGGATATGGTGCGGGACTTTGCACACCGTGAAGTGGAGCCGGTTGCGGCCGAGATTGACCGGGACATGCGTTTTCCGGAGGAGGTGGTGGATAAAATGGGGGACCTCGGATTGATGGGTATTCCGTATGAGCAGGAGTATGGCGGAGCCGGAATGGATACCGTTGCATATGCCCTTGCCATCGAAGAATTGACTAAAGCGTGTTCATCTACTGCTATAACCATGGCAGCGCATACCTCCCTGGGTACCTTCCCGATTTACCGGTTCGGTACTGAAGAGCAGAAACGCAGATACCTGCCGAAACTCACCAGTGGTGAATGGCTGGGAGCGTTCGGGTTGACCGAGCCCCAGGCGGGAAGCGATGCTGCAGAAACCAGAACCACCGCATTGCCGGATGGTGATGAATGGGTTATTAACGGTGGAAAGATGTTCATGACCAACGGGGGTTATGCGGATGTGATGATTATCACTGCCGTGACGGAAGAGGATGAGAACGTAAATCACCGGATTTCCTCCTTCATCGTTGAAGCTGATACCCCGGGATTAACCATTGGAAAGAAAGAGGTGAAAATGGGATGGCGGGCCTCCGATACCCGGCAGGTGTTTTTCGAGGATATGCGAATTCCGAAAGAGAATCTTCTCGGCAAACGTGGCCGGGGATATCCGCAATTTTTAGAGACACTGGATGGTGGTCGAATCAGTATCGCCGCCATGGGATTGGGTTTGGCTGAAGCCGCATTTGAAGCCTCGAAAAAATTTGTCAATGAGCGTGAGGCGTTCGGACAAAAGATCAAGCGATTTCAGGGGGTAAGTTTTCCATTGGCTGATATGAAAACACGTATTGAAGCCGGTCGGCATCTGACTTATCATGCAGCTCAGCTAAAGGATGCGGGCGCCGATTTCAAGACTGAAGCGGGTATGGCAAAGCTGTTCTGCTCTGAACTGGCTACCTGGGCTACCGGGCAAGCTGTACAAACCCACGGCGGATACGGGTACATAAAGGAATTCCCTGTGGAACGATACTTCCGCGATGCCAAGATACTGGAGATCGGTGAAGGGACCTCGGAAATTCAACGACTGGTCATAGCCAGAGACGTATTGAGAGAATAGATATTATGGCGCAAAAAAAGAATTCAGGCGATTCCGGCAGTTCAAAATCCACCTCTCAGAAATCCCGTCTTCGGAACCGGGATTCGGTGGAGAGGTGGAGACGGAGTATCTGGGTAAAAATCGCTTTATTACTGGTTATCCTGGTGGTCACCGCGCTTGTGTTCCCGCGGAGTGAACAGGTGGAATATAATTACCAGGTGAATGAAATCACGAACGAGACGATTATTGCCCCGTTCACTTTTCCGATATTGAAATCTGAGGAGGAACTGACTCAGGACAGGGAGGAAGCCAGGAATGACGTTCCGTATGTCTTTAAGCGGCAGCCGGCAGTAGCTGATTCCCAGTTGAAACGGCTGGATAACTTCTTTACAGACCTTCAACAACTACGAACCGTCTATGATCGGTATCGTTCAACCAGAGCACGGACAGAGAGTGATACATCTCAGGCTAGTCCGGTACAGTCCGAGCTCCGGGAGGATTCCCTGGCGGTTCTTTCCCTCTATGAGGCAATCAGGGAGAGCTACGGAATTGACTTGCATCAGGAGAAATGGAATTTTCTGGTTACAGGCAATGCTCCCGATGGGGCCGATCAGCTGGTCCGGGCTATTCAGCCTGTCGTCAGCCAGGTAGTGTCTGATCAATTCGCTGAAGGTATTTATGATATCCCCAGGGAAGATATCACAAGTCAACAGGTGGCTGTACAGTTGGAGGGTGAGGAAGTTATTGAGGGGGCGAAAGCATTCAATGACCGGAATGAGGCATGGATAAATGCGAAACGGCAGTTGCGCTCGGCAATCGGAGAGAATAATCAGGACCTTGTCAGTGTGGCGTTTGAGATTGTCGTACATTTCATGGAGCCCAATTTAGTTTTTCAACGGGAACTCACGCAGCAACGGATTCAGCAGGCCATTTCCAGGGTCCCGATCAGTAAGGGAATCGTACTGGAAAACGAAAAAATTGTGGATGCGAATACCCGTGTAACTCCCGAAGTTCAGCGGAAACTGTCATCGCTGGCACAGGCCAAGGCCAAACAGGGCCAGGAAGAAGGGATTTTGCAGCGAATGTACTCTCTTGCAGGGCATTTGCTGGTAACGGGGATCATCCTCTTTCTCTTTGTAATGTTTCTTTTGACGTATCGGCCGGAAATTTACCGGGACAATAAGGATCTGCTGTTAATCAGTCTGATCTTTATCCTGTTTATCGTTTCGAGCTATTTTATCTATTACCAATGGGGATTTTCAGAGTATATCATTCCAATTACGATTGCTGCAATGCTGTTGACCATCGTCTATGATGCCCGGGTGAGTTTCTTTGGGACCATTACCCTGACTATTCTTATCGCCGTGATTCTCGGCAACAGGATGCCGTTTTTCATCGCCACCATTTTCGCCAGTACACTGGCTATCTATTCCGTCCGGCGCCTCCGCACACGGAATCAGCTATTCTATGCGATAATTTATATCGTTGGTGCTTATTATCTCGCACTTATTGCCACAGAATTGACTCTGGTACCCGACCTGCAGCATCTCGGGGAAAACATTCTCTGGGCAACCGGCAATGGTATTCTCTCGCCGTTGTTGACTTACGGCCTGATTGCCCTGATTGAAATGTCATTTGGGATTACCACGGATATGACGCTGCTGGAAATGTCTGACCTGAACCGGCCGTTGTTAAAACAGCTGGCCATGAAGGCCCCGGGGACTTATCATCACAGCGTCGTGGTTGGAAATCTGGCAGAAGCGGCTGCAGAGGCGGTGGGAGCAAACTCCCTGTTAGCCAGGGTAGGATCCTATTATCATGATATCGGCAAGATGAAGAAACCGGAATATTTTGTGGAGAATCAACGGGGAGGGGAAAATCCACATGAGCAGCTGAAACCTCAGCTCAGTGCACTGATCATTAAGTCGCATGTAAAGGAGGGGTTGGAACTGGCCCGGGAGCATAATCTCCCTGAAGAAATCGCTGACTTTATCCCCATGCATCACGGCACCATTCGAATCGATTATTTCTATAAACGGGCATTGGAGGAGGCCAAGGCCAGTGGGGAAGAAATCAGGGAATCGGATTTCCGCTACGATGGTCCGAAGCCACACTCCAAAGAGACCGGGATAGTGATGTTGTGCGAGGCCATCGAGGCCGGAACCCGATCTATTCAGAATCCCACCCCCCAGAAGCTGCATCAGTTTATCGACATGATGTTTGATAAGCGGTTTAAGGATGGGCAACTGGATAATTGTAATCTGACGATCCGGGAGCTCAGCCAGGTACGGGAAGCCTTTGTTCCCATCCTCTTTGGCATGTATCATCTGAGAATCGAGTACCCCGGACAGGAAACCGGAGATGAATCCGAGCGAAAAGAATGGAAACGGAATCTGAGGGCCACCAAAGCGTAGAAACGTCTTTCGCAGTGGAAGTCGAAACCAATATTCAGGGGTTAGACTATGATGAGGAACCGATTATCCGATCGGTGCAATCGACGCTGGGATCAGAAGAGTGCCCGTCTGCTGAAATCACAATAATCCTGGTGGATAGCGAATATTTGCGGGAACTGAAGTTCCAGTATTTCGGGGAAGATGTGTATACCGATGTGATTGCATTCCGGCTCAATCCACCGGAAGAGCCCCGGGTGGAAGGCGAGATCTACATCAGTGTGGAACAGGCGGCCTCTCAGGCCCTGGAATACGGTGTTACAGCAGATCTGGAAATTCTGCGGCTCACGGTTCACGGTACTCTGCATCTTCTCGGATATGAAGACGATACCCCAGAGGGCAGACAGGGAATGACCGCAAGGGAGGATCATCAGCTGGACCGGTTTTCGGAGCCCCTGGTTATCCGGGAACTGCCGTAATCAGGTAAGATCACCGGCGAACCATGTCATTTATACTCACACAACTTGCACTGTTCATCGGTCTTCTCATTCTCTCTGCGTTCTTTTCGGGTTCGGAAACCGCGTTATTCGGTTTACAGGATAGCGATCTTCGGAAACTGGAAGATGAGGATGAGCCTCCCTCCGGGAAACGGGTGCTGAAGCTTCTGAACCGGCCGAAGCAATTACTTACCACTATTCTGACCGGAAATACCATTGTAAACATTGCCATCGGAGCCTCCGCGGCCCTTCTTGCCAGCATGGTTGCACATAATCTGGGGGTGAGTGAAGTCGGAATTGTAGCGGTCGAGGTAATTATTGTGACGGTTGTGATCCTTATGGTTGGTGAAATCACCCCGAAGATTATGGCGATCAGCAACGTAGCGGCGTTCAGCAGGAAAGTGAGTCTCCCGCTGCTGATTGCCTATCGCCTGCTCTACCCGGTTGCCTACTTGCTGTATAGTCTCACAACATTCTTTACCAGGATTATGGGGGTGAAGAAGGAGAATCTGTTTCTCTCGGAGGAAGAGATCCGGACTCTGGTTGAGGTGGGGGAGAGTCAGGGAGCTCTGCAGGCTCAGGAGAAGGAGATGATCCATTCCATCTTCGAATTCGGGGATACCTATGTCCGGGAGATCATGATCCCCCGGATTGATATGGTGGGAGTGGCCGCTTCAGTCCGGGCGACTGAAGTAGTGGAATTGATTAAACGACACCGGTTCTCGCGGATCCCGGTGTATGAAAAGCGAGTAGATAATATCACCGGAATTGTCTTTGCCAAAGATTTACTCCCGTATGTGAACGGTAAATCCGGCCACGTGAAAGCGGCGACTCTGGCCAGGTCTGCTTATTTCGTCCCGGAGAAAATGAAGATTGACAAACTGCTTCGCGAATTCCAGCAACGGAAAACCAACATCGCAATCGTAGTGGATGAATACGGTGGGACATCCGGTTTGGTGACTCTGGAAGATATCATCGAGGAGATTGTCGGCGAGATCCGGGATGAGTACGATTTTGAAGCCCCGCTCTATCGCTGGCTCGATCCCCGCACCCTGTTGGTGAATCCCCGGTTCAATCTCGATGATCTTCAGGCGATTGTGGCCCTCGGCATCCCGGATGAGCGGGATTACGACACCCTTGGTGGTTTTATCTACTCACAGGTAGGCGATATCCCTGAGCAGGGAACCCAATTTACGTACAATAATGTTATCTATTCTATTGATCGAGTGCGGGATAACCGGATCACCCGGGTGAAAATCCGGTTACCGGAACAACCAGTGCTCAGCGGACAATCAGAGGAAGACGAACCTACCGATCATCAATCAGCAAACGAAATGAATCGTCAGGAGAGCAATGACTGATATTGCCGCTGTACGAGCAGAATTTTCCGAGGACCCGTTTCAGGCATTGCAGGAGGTATTGCAGGCACTCCGATCACCGGACGGATGTCCATGGGACCGCAAACAGACACATAAATCGCTTATTCCGCATCTTCTGGAAGAGGCGCATGAGGTAGTCGAAGCCATTGATCATGAGGATTGGGGAGAACTGCGGGGAGAGCTGGGAGACTTGCAGATGCATATCCTCTTTCAGGCACAAATGGCTGAAGAAGAGGGGCATTTTCGGTGGGAAGAGGTTCCCGAAGAAATTGTAGGCAAACTTATTCGGCGACATCCGCATGTGTTCGGGGAAACTGAAGTGAATGATACGGAAGACGTTGCCAGAAATTGGGAACAGATTAAAATGGATGAGGGACGCACCTCGGTGGTGGATAATGTGCCCAACGCGCTTCCGGCTCTGATACGCGCGTATCGTGTCCAAAACAAAGCCTCCCATGTGGGATTCGATTGGGACAGGATTGATTCCGTCTGGGAAAAAGTTGAGGAGGAATTTCAGGAATTAAGAGAAGAGGCGCACCAGGGGAGTCCCGAGGAGATCGAGGAGGAATTCGGCGATCTGCTCTTCGCATTGGTAAATCTCTCACGGTTTCTCTCAATCAATGCGGAAGATGCACTGCGTGGAGCCATCCGGAAATTCACCCGCCGTTTTCAGGAAATTGAACGACGGGTTGCCGATCAGGGGGGTAATCTCCGGGAGATGAGCCTTGAGGAAATGGATGCCCACTGGGATGACATCAAATCCGATGAAAATGAGAACCGGGAGGATTAACTCCCGATGACCTGTACGTGAACTTTTCGGGTGCGTGGGCCGTCAAACTCACAGAAAAATATTCCCTGCCACGTGCCCAATACCGGCCGTCCGTTACGGATAATCAAGTGTTCGGAACAGCCAAACAGACTGGATTTAATGTGTGAGTCACTGTTCCCTTCCGCATGACGGTATTGCGGATCTCCCTTCTCGATCACATCATCCATTTTACCTGAAATATCCCCGGGTACGCTCGGATCCGCGTTCTCGTTAATAGTGATGGCAGCAGTTGTATGCGGTGTGTACACCACGGCAATACCCTCCTCCACTCCACTGTTGGCGATAATTTCACCCACCTGACTACTGATATCTGTCAGCTGGGATCTGCTGCGGGTCGAGACGTTAAAGGTTTCCATAGGTACTCCTTGCTGCGAATTAAAGAGGTTCTGTATATCGGATCAGGTTTTCCGTTTCTGCTTCTTGGCTGCAGGAAACAGGATGTTATTCAGGATAAGCCTGTATCCCGGAGAATTTTTATGTAAGCTGAGCTGTGTTGGCGGATCCCCGACAAAATGCTGAAAATCTTCAGGATCATGTCCTCCGAGAAAGGTGAACGTGCCCTGTCCCGCATTTCCATGGAGGTATTTTACCCGGTTCGTGCCTTCGAATTCGCCCATAATCACCACATCATCTTTAATGAACTTCCGGTGGAAGCTGGTAGTCTGTCCCATAAAGTCTTTCACCACGGCCACATGATTCTGGGTAAGCATGGTGGGGACCGGATCGTGTTTCGCCGAGAACTCGAACAGGCTGAAGTAATCCCCCTCCGCGCCCCGGATCGGTGCCGAATAACTTGGTGGGATGTCAATGTTTGAGTATTCGTACACCAACGGATCCATGATCAACTCAAAGTTTTCAAATGCCAGGGTTTTGGAGAAATCCAGCTTCTGCTGGGCGTTTTTATCTGCCGGTGTACCGTCGTAAACGCTGGCGGCAATATCCACACCCTGCGAAGCCAGCGCGATATCATACGAATCGGTTGCAGAGCACATGGCAAAGAGGAATCCACCCTGCACTACATACTCGCGTATTCTCCATGCCACCGTCTTCTTTTGAACCTGCACCGAAGGAAATCCTAACTGTTCAGCCATCTTTTCGTATTTCATCTGCTGTTGTTTGTACCATGGAGCCGTGTGGTAGTTTTTATAGAATTTCCCATACTGACCGGTGAAGTCTTCATGATGGAGATGTAACCAGTCGTATTTTTCTAGTTCCCCGTCCAGGACTCCTTCATCCCACAAGGTTTCGTAGTCGATTTCGGCATACGTCAGCGCAAGAGTTACTGCATCATCCCAGGGGCGTTTATTCGGTGGTGTATAGATGGCAATTTTTGGGGCCTTTTCAAGCATAACCATGTCCATGTTATTCTCCTGGATAGTACTGTATATCTGCGTCACCTGTCCAGAAGAAATTGCCTGAAAGGTCACACCCCGGACCCTGCATTCCCGGGCGATGCCTTCCCGGTATTCCATCAGGAAGGAGCCACCTTTGTAGTTCAGCAGCCACTCAACGTTTACGCCCTGTTTCAGAGTCCAGTAAGCCACACCGTAGGCTTTCAGATGATCCCGCTGACTCAGATCCATAGGAATGAGCAACTTCTGCTGGCTGAATGCCGCGACTGGCAGAAGGACGATCACAAGAGTGAGCAGGAGAAATCGTTTCATGATGTTTTCTGTTGGAGTTTGCGAATTGTTTGTCTTGCACGTTCATTCAGTATACTGCCCGGATGGTCAACAAGAATTTTCTCATACCAGTTCATTGCTTTGGTATATTTGTCCCGGGAGTAGTGAATATCTCCCAGCATGTAGTATACCTGATCGATAATATCCACCTCAGGATAATCACTGGTTATCCTGGTTAACTGGGTGATAGCTTCCTGCTGAAGTCCCCGGATCCCGGCGAGCTGGGCGGCTCGCGCAAGTGCATATGGTGCCAGGCTGGATTCCGGATGTTTCTCCGGTATCCGAAGCAGGGTCTTCCGGGCTTGCGAAATCTTATGCTGTTGCAGGTAGAATTCGCCCCGGAAAAACTCCCGGAGACTCAAAGAGTCCGACCTGTTTCCGGATTCCAGGCCTGCCCTTACAAATGTGCGGAGATCCATGACATCATTGTAGAGTTCAGATTTCACCTCAGTGGAGGTGACCAGCGAATCGATCCGGTTGAATCCACCCGGAATATCCCCGCTGTAAAAATAGGTGCCGGCAATCAACATCTCTGTCCGGGTGATTATGGAAGATTTATTTGGCGGCAATTTCCGGACCGCACGGTTCCACTGCTCACGCGCTGCATCCACATCAGCCCTGGCCAGATGGCAGTAGCCTGTCTTGATCAGAGCACTGGAAAATCTGGGGTGATTCCGGGCTGCAGTGCATTGTCTGAAGTACCGTAACGCCTGATCAAAATCATTGCCGAGATGCAGGTAGATTTCTCCCAGACGATACATAGCGACCTGTGCTATCCGTCGTGACGAGTCTTCTCGTACCAGCGCTTGGTATTGCTCCACAATATCACCTAACCGGTCCTGCTCGTTCTCCGGGATAATGATGAACGGCAATTCCCAGAAAGCATTTTGGTGAAAAAGCGGAACGGTACTGCTGTCCCTGTATGTATTAAGAAGGTGTTGGTAGGATGCTTCGGCATATCCGAATCTGAGCCCCGCTCTGTTTGAGTCAATTGCCTCGGTATGCAGGAGCTGATCATACAGGTTGATTGCACGCCGGTACTCTTCGTCATTCAGGAAATCCCGGGCGACCGACCGCCGGTATTTCCCGGGCTCATCTTTCATCGCTTCCAGGGTGGTGTAATATTTCAGCGCCCGGTCGAATCTCCGGATACGGTAATGGTAATCCGCCACCACTTTCACGAGGCTGGTGTCCCTGGGGTACGTTTCCAGGGCCGAATCCAGCACGGGAATCACTTGTTCGTGGACATCGGATTCATCCGGAAAACGGGTTATTCTCGATACCAGAAAGTTGGCATTCATCCCCTGATGACGATAATAGTGGAGATATTCTTCCGTGGCACGATCATAATTCATTCTCGATGTAAAAAGTGAAGCCAGCTGAATTGCGTAAAACGCCGGGTCGTTCATTTCCTCCCTGGCCTGCGACGCCAGATCGGAGGCTTCGTTATACATGCCGTTCTGTACCATTTCATTGAGTACAGCCTGGTAATTACGGGGGGTTTTCCCCAGGGATTCAAGGACACTTCGCCACTGGCGGAGCGCTTTGGATTTTCCCTCCCGGTTGTAATACACCGTTCCCAGGACGATCAGAGAATTCATATCGTTGGGATGATTTTTCAGAAACCGGCTGATAACGGCTTCCGCAGTGACAAAATCGTTCATCTTTATCAGTACATCCCGGTAATTCCGGTAGACCGATCCGTGATTCGGATGATCTTCATAAAGATCCCGGAGGATTTTTGAGGCTTCTTCATAGCGCCCGCGACGCTCCAGACTGTTTGCCTGTCGAATTCGGCTCTGAATCTGTCCGTCCGGGGGATCCGCCTGCCGGATCATCTGTTTGAGTTTCCGGATAGGCTCAGCGGTGGAATCATTCTGTCCGGACAGCGGAGATCCGATGAAGGAGACCAGTCCAAAGATAATTCCAAACAGGACAATCCGGGAGAAGACGGCAGCAGTATATGGTTTACTCATCGGTTCCACCTCCTGATCCGGTCAGAGTTTCCTCCTGGCTGAGCGAGTTGAAGTAGTCCCGAATGACCTGTTCATATGTGCGGCTGTACCCTTCCCGGAGTGCCTGGTCCAGAGATTCCTGCAGCAGATTGCGCCGCTCACCGAAATCGGCGGGGAGTCCGCTGGGGCCTGAGCGGGTGATATCTTCTCCGACCTCAGCCTCCCGCTTTTTGCTGTAATCTCTGGTCCGCATAGACTTCTGGGCGTCCAGGAGTCTGGTGAGGATTTTCTGCTGGCGTTCAATGGTTTCACGGGTGAATTTTTCCTGTCTGAGATCTTTTTCTACCTCTCCCATATCTTCAGAGATTTTGCCGAGATCTCCCAGTCCCTGTTTGCCCCCTGACTGCTGCATCTGCTGTTGCAACTGCTGAAGGGCTTGTCTCGCGGCTCTCTGTTCAGCCGCCAGCTGTTGCAGGGCTTTCTGGCGTGCGGCGGTTGGCCTGCCCTGCAGCCCCAATTGTTTCTGAGATTTCTGGTTAATCCCCTGCTGTTGCTGGCTGATTTGCTTCATCCGTTTGAGATATTCTTCAAATCCTGTACTGCTCCCCTGAGATTGCATACTCTGCATTGAATTGAGCAGTTGCTGCGCAGTCCGGTTCAGCGAAGCCATTGCCGCACTCTGATGTTGCGCAGCCTGATTGGTTCGCCTCTGCGTGAGTTGCTGCACGGATTTCTGCATATTGGAGGCACTTTGTCCCAGAGATTTTCCAATCTCGCTGGTGATACCGAAAGTCTTATGTGAGAGATTGACCAGCTGGCTTACCACCCGTTGCAGATTCATCTGGATGGTCTGTTGCTCGTCCGCCAGTGACCCCAATCGGGGACTTTTCCCTCCCAGCGGAGCCGTTTTGGTATGAAGGGCTTCCTGTTGCTGTGAAATTGAGAGCACGCTTTTCAGCACACTGCGAAACTCCGCCATGATCTCCTGCATCATCTTATTCCGGACTGATTCGCGAGTCCGCCGGAGCTGACTCGCCAGCTGTTGCAGCGCCTCGAGGGACCGCTGGTGCGCTACCGAAGCGCGGACCTGTGGGCGGTATCACCACCGACCGCCG
>Ga0207797_1000346_pt1 | contig 36013 bp, 22 predicted proteins | sample PRCRCaboRojoPR_6_FD_187275 | JGI IMG/M metagenome (GOLD analysis project Ga0207797, IMG submission 187275) | Marine sediment microbial community from Cabo Rojo, Puerto Rico - PR CR 10% Liquid 1 (SPAdes) | ecosystem: Environmental > Aquatic > Marine > Coastal > Sediment | place: Cabo Rojo, Puerto... | reverse complement strand
CGCTGGCGAGAAGAGCACCGGCCTGGGATTGGTCATCACCAAGAGGATCGTCGAGGGACACGGAGGCGAGATCACGGTGGAGAGCGAGGTCGGAGAGGGAACCACCTTCACGGTGGAGCTCCCCTTGGATGCCCAGAGGAGGGGCGGATGATCGGTCGTGGTGAGCCAGACGGGACGCCGACGATTTTGGTGGTCGATGACGACCCCGTCATGCTCCGCATCACCTCCCGCGTCGTCGAGGAGGCCGGCTACCGGGTGATTCAGGCCGCCGATGGTGAGGAGGCCCTCCGTCTGGTCCGGACGGAGCAGCTAGATCTCGTGGTGCTCGACGTCGTGCTGCCCGGCATCGACGGCATCGAGGTCTGCCGCCGCATCAAGGAGGACGAGGCATCGGAGGACGTCTACGTGATGCTCTTGTCCGGCGTCCATACGGCCTCCGAGAGAAAAGCGACCGGTCTGGAGGCCGGGGCCGATGACTACGTCGCGCGGCCCGTCTCCAACCGGGAGTTGCTGGCCAGGATCGAGGCGCTCCTGCGTCTTAAGCGCGCCCGGGACGAGCTGGCGCGACAGGCGGACCAGCTGGCGCGCGAGGTCACTGAGCGCCGTCGGCTGGAACGGGAGAGCGAGAAGCGACGCCTCTACCTGGAGGCTGCTCTCGACGCCGTTCCCGACGCCGTCGTCACCCTCGACAGCAACCACCGAGTGTTGGAGTGGAACGCTGCCGCCGAGGCGTTATTCGGATATGAGGCTTTGGAGGTGGTCGGGCGAGAGCTTGATCAGCTGGTTGCCAGCCCCGACACCGATATGCTGGAGGAAGCCCAGGCCCTCACTCAGCGTGTCCGATCGGGAGAGCGGGTCTGCCGGGCGGAGACCGTCCGCTATCGCAAGGACGGCACCCCCGTGGACGTGCTCCTCGCCGGCGCTCCGATCCTCAAGGATGATGAGCTGCTCGGTCTCGTCGCCATCTATCAGGACATCACCGAGCGAAAGCGTATGGAGCAGGAGCTCCGGGAGAGTGAGGAGCGCTACCGTTCTCTCTACAGCAGCATCCGGGACGCCATCCTCGTGGCCGATACCGAGCGGAACATCATCGATTGCAACCCGGCCTTCTCCGATCTCTTCGGCTATACTCTGGACGAGATCGAGGGACGGAAGACCCACTACGTCTACGAAAGCAGGGAGGAGTTCGAGCAGATGGGGAGGGCCCTGGAGGAGCATATGGGCGATCCCAGCTTTCTCTTCACAGTCCACTATCAGAAGAAGTCTGGGGAGGTCTTCCCTGGCGAGACGAACGTCTTCTACTTGCGCAACGACCAGGGCGACGTGACTGGCTTCATCGGGTTGATCCGCGATGTCACCGAGCGTCGGCGCATGGAGCGGGAGCTCCGACAGAGCCGCGAACGGTACCGCAACCTGGTGGAAAATCAGGGGGAGGGCATCGCCATTGTGGACGCCGACGAGACCTTCGTCTTCGCCAACCCCGCCGCACACGACATCTTCGGCGTGCCCCTTGGCAGCTTGGTGGGCCAAGAGCTGGAGACGTTCCTGAATGACGATGCCGGTTCCACTGTGGCCGATCAGACGGAGCGACGGCGAGCCGGCCAGAGGAGCACTTACGAGGTCGACATCGTCCGTCCCGACGACGAGAGGCGGACGCTCCTCGTAACGGCCAGTCCTCAGACCGATGGTGAAGGCCATTTCGGGGGAACCTTCGGTGTCTTTCGCGACATCACCGAACGCCGCCAAATGGAGCAGGCCCTGCAGGCCTATTCGAACCATCTTGAGGACATGGTCCGGGAGCGCACGCAGGAGCTCCGGGAGGCCCAGGAAAAGTCTCTCCGTCAGCAGAAACTGGCCGCATTGGGGCAGCTGGCGGGCAGCATCAACCACGAGCTGCGCGGGCCCTTGGGCAACATCAAGAGCGGCGCCTACTTCCTCCATATGGCTCTCGAGGATCCGCAGGAGGACGTTCAGGAGACTGTCGACCTGCTGATGAACGAGGTTGATCGTGCCGAAGCCATCGTCCGCAGTCTGCTCAACTTTGTGCGCACGGAGGAGCCGGATCGTCGGCCCATCGACGTCAACGACCTCGTCACCGAGCTCCTCGACGAGGTCGAGATCCCCGAGGACGTCCGAGTCGTCAGGGAGTTCGATCGAGACCTTCCACCAGTCCCAGCCGACAGACAGCAGCTGCGCCAGGTCTTCCGCAATCTGATCACCAACGCCGTCGAGGCCATGCCCCAGGGCGGGCAGCTGACGGTGATCAGTGAACAGTCATCAGTAGCCAGTGGAGAGTTACCAGCTACCAGTCAGCAGTCATCAGCAGCCAGTGACCGATCGCTAGAGAGGCCCGAGGATGAACCACCGATCACTGATGACCGATCACTGATCACTGAAAACTGGATCCTCGTCACCATCAAGGACACCGGCGTGGGCATGTCCCAGGAGGCCCGGGAGAGGATCTTCGAGCCGCTCTTCAGCACCAAATCCCAAGGTGTGGGCCTGGGCTTGGCCCTCGCGCAGATGCTGATCGAGGCCCACGGCGGTGCCATTGAGGTTCAGAGCGTGGAGGGCCAGGGAAGCGCTTTCACCGTCCGACTGCCGCTGACCCAAGATCGGGAGGGCGAAGGGACGGCGCCTCGAGGAGAAGAGGAATGAGCCGGAGCAGATAATGACCACAACCGCTAATTCTCGTGTCCTGATCGTCGACGACGACCTCGGCACCGCCCGCACCACGGCCATGATCCTGGATCACAAGGGCTACGCCGTGGAGACCGCCTCGAGCGGCCCCCAGGCCCTTGAGAAGGTGAGGGAGCGACCGTTCAATGCCATCCTCCTCGACATCAAGATGCCGGTCATGAACGGGGTGGAGACGCATCGTAGGATCAAGGAGATCCGTCCCGACGCCCTGGTGGTGATGATGACTGCCTACGCGGTGGGGGACTTGGTGCAGCAGGCCATCGACGACGGCGCCTACGGCGTCCTCTACAAACCGTTGGACATCGACCGCGTGCTCGAGATCGTCGAGCAGGCCCAGGCCTCTCGGTCTGGTGCCCTCATCATGGTGGTCGACGACAATCCGATCCTCCGTGACGCGCTGAAGCAGGCTCTCAACAAGGAGGGCCACGCTGTCGGGGCCGTTTCAACTGGGGAGGAGGCCATCGCCTTGGCTAGCGAGAAGGCCCACGACGTGCTCTTCATCGACCTGCAGCTCCCCACCATCAACGGCCTGGAGACGTACCTGGCGATGAAGGAGGTCAACCCGGAGGCGATAGCCGTCATCATGACCGCCTACCCCGAGGAGCTGTCGGAGTTGGCCCATGAGGCCCTGGAGAGGGACGCTTACGCCCTCCTCCACAAGCCCTTCGATGTGGAGGACGTCCTGTCGCTGGTTCAAGAGATCTCGGAGAGGACGTGAGGTATGAGAAACTCTATCCCGCTGCCGATGCGTCCCGGTGGAAATCGGAAACCCTCGTGCACTCCATCCGCTCGAAGGGGATCGTCGAGCCACACAGGCCATCCGCTTGGAGGAGACCGTCAGATCGACGCCATCAGCTCGCTCGAAGAAGGTCGTCACATTGCTCCAGCCCACCCGCGCGGAGGGGGGCGTGGATGTCGCTCCGCCCCCCGCAGTCACCCGAGATTCCCGAAATCGGCGTTGCCGGCGTCGACGTCGCGGCGAAGCAACCGAAATCTCCAGTTGGGTCTACTGAGACTCGAGATGCAGCGATGTGGAGTCGCCCGATGAACGAGAGAGCTCGCATTCTTATCGTAGACGATGATCCCAAAGCTCGACAGCTGCTCAACCTCGTCTTCACCAAGAGCGGCTACGAAACTGAAGCGGCCGCTACCGGGGAGGAGGCGCTGGAGCGAGCCAGGGGGAGGTCCTTCGATGTGGCCCTGCTGGACATCATGCTGCCCGACATCCTCGGCGTGGATCTCCTCTCGCCCCTGACGACCATGCGCCCCCGCATGGCTCTCGTCATGATCACTGCCCACGCCTCCACCGAGACCGCGGTCCAGGCCCTCAACGAGGGCGCCCGGGCCTACATCCACAAACCCTTGAACGTCCAGGATGTACTTTCCACCGTCCGTGAGATTCTGGACGACCAGCGCCGCAGCCGCGAGCAGCAGGCGATGTTGGAGGACCTGCGAAGCTACGCGCGGGACCTGGAGACCGAGAACGAGGCCCTCGACGCCTTCGCCCACACCGTGGCCCACGACCTGAAGGCGCCCTCCTACAAGATCTCCGGCTACGCCGAAACGCTGCTGGAGGACGAGGTCGATCCCCTCCCGCCGGACGTTCAACAGGAGTGCCTGCGCATCATGGCCCAGGGCGCGCGGCAGGTGAGCACCCTGGTCGACGAGCTGCTCCTCCTGGCTCAGGTGCGCAGCCAGGACGTAGAGTCCCAACCGCTGGCCATGGACGAGATCGTCGCTCGAGCCCGGAGGCGACTGGACTTCATGATTGAGAACCAGCAAGCCCAACTCGTCGCGCCGCAGGAATGGCCGATCGCATTGGGCCACGCACCTTGGGTGGAGGAGGTATGGGTCAACTACATCAGCAACGCGGTCAAATACGGCGGTAGACCCGAACAAGACCTCCCGCCCCACATCGAACTCGGCTACACCCTCCCAACCAGCGATCCCCAGGGCGATTCGTCTCATGCAAGCAGTTCGTCCCGACCACTCCATTCGCCCCATTCGTCCAATTCGTGCCATTCGTCTATTCGTGATATTCGTGATACCCGTGATACCCTGGTTGTGTTCTGGGTCGAGGACAACGGACCTGGCCTCACTCCCGAGGAGCAGCAGCGTCTCTTCACCCCCTTCACCCGCTTGGCCCAGGTGGGCACCAAGGGGCACGGCCTGGGCCTCAGCGTCGTGCGCCGCATCGTGGGGAAGCTTGGCGGGGACGTCGGCGTGGAGAGCGAGAAAGGCCACGGTTGTCTCTTCTGGTTCACGCTGCCGAGAGGCGATGAAGGGGCCCTCTGACGTGGAGGAGGTGACGATGCCAGACCCCATGAACAAGCCTAGAATCCTCGTCGTCGACGATGATCAGGGAACACGTCGCACCCTGACGCTCATCCTCAAGCGGAAGGGGTTCGAGGTCGCCACCGCCGGAACGGCTCAGGAGGCCCTGAGGATCACGGACGATGGCGCCTTCGACGTCGGCCTTTTGGACATCCGGCTTCCCGATATGAAGGGGGTTGAGCTCTTGCAGCCCTTCCGGCACCGCCATCCGGATATGGACCTCATCATGGTCACCGGTTACGCCTCGACCGAGACGGCCATGCGGGCCCTGAACGAGGGGGCCACCGCCTACATCACCAAGCCGCTCAACATGGAGGAGGTCCTCCTCGAGGTGGAGAAGGTCCTGGAAAAGCAGCGTCTGGTGGCGGAGAAACGCGCTGCCGAGGAGCGCATAGAGCACGTCAACGCCGTCCTGCGCGCTATCCGCGCTGTCAACCAGCTCATCGTGCGAGAGGACGACCGGGATCGCCTCATCCAGGGTGCCTGCGAGAGCCTCATCGAGACCCGCGGCTACCTCAGCGCCTCGTTGATCCTGCGGGATCAGGACGGGGAGGTCGCGCACATAGCTGCCGCCGGATTGCCGGGCCATACCAGGGAGCTTGAAAGCCTCCTCAATCGAGGGGCGTGGCCCGTCTGCGCCCGTCGAGCGTTGGATCAGCGGGAGGTCGTCATCACCGACGCCTCGTCGGCCAGCTGCGGCGACTGCCCTCTGGCTGAGACCGAGGGCATCGCCGGCGGCATGGCCGCTCCCCTCGAACATGGAGGCAAGATCCACGGCGTGCTGGTGGTCACCTCCGGGACGGCGTTCGCTCCCCAGGAGGAGCTCTCTCTCTTCAGGGAGGTGGCCGATGACATCGCCCTCGGGCTCCACGGGATAGAGATCGAGGAGGAGCGAGCGCGTGTCACCGCCGAGATGGAGCACCAGACCACCCAGCTCAAGTGGCTCGCCTCCATCCAGGCCGTCCTCTCGCAGGCGGAAACCGCGGAGGGGATCCTCACGGCGGCTGCTATGACCATCGATCTCGATCAGATGCCCAGCAGGATTGCCCTCCAGTTCCTGGAGACCGGTGAGGGTGGAGCTGCGACCGCCTTTGAGCCGGTCGCCATCTGGGAGGACGGCGTCGTGGTGCCCGACCACCCCGATCTTCATACGTCGCGGGAGGTAGTGAAAGACCCTCTTGCCGAGCTCGGCCTCCGCTCCCCCGACGAACCCGTTTTTCTGTCCGACGTGCAGGACGATCCCCGCGCCGACGACCAGCTGCGCGCCTTCGCCGAGCGGTCCGGCTTCCGATCCGCCCTCCTGATGCCACTGCGCAGCGGTGGTCGTTGGTGCGGTATGGTGACGTTCCTCTGGTCAGAGCCTCACGTCTTCTCCCCCGAGGAGCGCTTCTACTGCCGGCAGGTGCTCGAGCCCCTGGCCGCCGAGGTGTCCAGCCGTCGCGCCCATCTGGCCCGGCGGAAGAGCGAAGCCCGCTACCGAGCCCTCTTCAATAATGCCACCGACGCGCTCTTCATCCACGATCTGGAGGGTCGTCTCCTGGAGGTCAATCAGGTGGCCTGTGAGAGTCTGGGCTACACCTGTAGCGAGTTGCTGGGGATGACGATTGAGGATCTTGATGCCCAGGAGCGTGGATCGACCGTGGTGGATCGGGTCGAGGACCTTCGACAGCGCGGCCATCTCGTCTTTGAGACCTCTCACCTGCGACGGGACGGGTCCAGCGTCCCCGTGGAGGTGAGCAGCCGTCTCATCGACTACGAAGGCCGGAGGGCTGTCCTCAGCGCGGCCCGCGATATCTCGGCGCGTCTCGATATGGAGCGACAGCTCCAGCGCCAGGAGCGTATGGCCGCCGTGGGCCAGCTGGCCGGCGGCATCGCTCACGACTTCCGCAACTTCCTCACCACCATCATTCTCTACGCCGGAATGCCCATGAGCCAACCTGACCTCTCGCCCCACGTCAAGGATGCCCTCCAGGTGATCGCCAGCGAGGCCGAGCAGGCCTCGGCGCTGGTGCAGCAGATTCTCGATTTCAGCGGTCGTTCGTCTATGGAGACGCAGCCGGTCGATCTGGTCGCCTTCATCGAGGAGGCGGCCCATATCCTCCGCCAGACGATTCCAGAGAGCATCCGCGTCGAGCTCGACATAGAGCCTGAGCAATCCGTCGTCGAAGCCGACCCCACCCGCATCCAGCAGGTGCTGATGAACCTGGCTCTGAACGCTCGCGATGCCATAGCAGCCTCTCGCTCGGCCGACGGGGGTAAGCTCAGCATTGCCCTCTCCAACGCCGTGGTCTCGTCGGCCGAGCCCCCTCCCATCTCCGGGATGGCCCCCGGGGAATGGGTCCATCTGACGGTCTCCGACACCGGCACCGGCATGACCGAGGAGGTGAAGAACCGCATCTTCGAGCCGTTCTTCACCACCAAGGAGCGCGGCGAGGGGACTGGCCTCGGGCTAGCGCAGGTCTACGGCATCGTCCAGCAGCACCGTGGATATATCGACGTCCAGACGGAGCTGGGGGTGGGCACCGCCTTCCACGTCTACCTCCCCGCCCACGGCGGGGAGGCCGCGCAGGCGGCGGAGCAGGGAGATCCGGAGCCGCGGATGCTTCCCCAGGGCCAGGGGGAGCTGATCCTCCTGGTGGAGGACCAGCAGAACCTCCGAGAGGCCGGCCGAGAGACGTTGACCTCTCTCGGCTACCGCGTGCTGACGGCCGCCGACGGCAGGGAAGCCCTGGAGATGCTGGAGGGCCTCCAGGTCGACCTACTGGTCACCGACGTGGTCATGCCCGAGTTGGGCGGCAGGGCCTTGCGGGAGGAGTTGGCGCGTTTCCGCCCCAATCTCCCCGTGCTGGCGGTCACCGGATATACGATGCAGGAGGAGGTAGAGGAGCTGAAAAGCGCAGGCTTCTTCGACGTGCTTCAGAAACCCTTCGACCCATCTTCGCTGGCCCAAGCCGTGCGGCGTGCGTTGGACGCCAGATAGGGAGAGGAGCAGTTCAATGACTGACAGACAGACCATTCTAATCGTCGAGGATCATGAGCCTCTCAGGATGGCCCTTCGCGCTGTGCTGGAGACGGAGGGTTATCGGGTGCGGGCTGTCTCCAACGGCAGTGAGGCCCTGCAGGCGCTGGAGGCCCAGCCGCCCGATCTCATCGTCTCCGATATCCTCATGCCTGAGATGGACGGGTACGACCTCTATCGTGCCGTTCGCGCCCGGCCGGCCTGGGTCTCCATCCCCTTCATCTTCCTCACCGTGAAGGCCAGTCGGGAGGACGTCCTCAAGGGTAAAGCCCTCGGGGCCGACGACTACTTGATCAAGCCTCTCGATCCGGAGGAGCTTCTGGTTACCGTTGAGGCTCAGTTGGGCCGAGCCGACGCCGTTCACGCGGCTGCGGCGACCGAGTTCGAGGAACTGAAGGAGGAACTGGTCATGGTGCTCGGCCATGAGCTCCGCACGCCCCTCACCTACATCCGCTGCTACGCTGACCTGGCGCTGGATAGCGCCTCCTCGCAGGATGGAGACGCCGAGACCTATTGGAACGGTGTCCGGCAGGGCGCCGATCGGCTGGCGCGCCTGGTCGAGGATGTCGCCTTGATCGCCCAATTGGGCACAGACCAGGCCTTGGAGAACCTGAGCGCACAGATGGAGGTGCGCCAGGATCTCCCCGAGATCATCGACACAGTCGTTCATCAGTTTGGGCGGCCAGCCGCTGAACGGGGGGTCAGGTTGCGGACAGAGGTCGAGCGCGACCTCCCTCCGGTCCGTCTCCACGCGGCATTCTTCGTCGATGCCTTGGGCCGCTTGGTCGATAACGCCATCAGGTTCTCCAGCGAGGGCAAGCAGGCCACAGTTAGGGCACGACGAGCAGCCTCCGAGGGTCAAGCCACGCCCTTCGTAGAGGTGGCCGTCATTGACGAGGGGGTGGGTATCTCCCCGAAGGAGATACCTCACGTGTTCGATCGTTTCCACCAGGTCGACCGTGACGAGATGGAGCAGCAGGGGCTGGGACTGGGACTCGCCATCGTGCAGCGGTTGATCGAGATGCACGACGGCGAGATCGCGGTGGAGAGCGCGCCGGGCGAGGGCAGTACCTTCACCATCCGCCTCCCTGTCGCCGAGACGTAGGGACTGCTATGTCGAAAGAAACACGAGAGAGACATGACGCGCTGAAGCTGCCCAGCTCCATCCAGGAGACCGGGCTGACGATGGGCATGCTCAGCGAGCTGGCTATCAAGCTCATCTACGCCGCCGGTGAGATCGGGGCCACGGAGATCGGCGATCAACTGCGACTCCCCTTCGTCGGCGTGATCGAGCGGGTGCTCGAGCTGCTCGACCGAGAGGAGTTGGTCAACATTGTCGGTACCGAGGGCTTCGGTGCCCAGGCCTACCGCTACACCATCTCCAACAAGGGCATCGCTCGCGCTCGTCAGGCCATGCAGCACAACCAGTACGTCGGCCCGGCGCCCGTCCCTCTCGAGCGCTATAATGAGATGATGCGCGCCCAGAGCATCGGTGAGGTGATGCTCGACGAGCCCGACGTCGAGGCGGCCTTCGAAGGGCTGGTCGTCAGCCAGGACATGCTCGACCGCGTCGGTCCGGCCATCAACTCCGGTCAGTCGATCTTCCTCTACGGCCCGCCCGGCAACGGCAAGACCACTATGGCTTTGCGAATGGCTCAGCTGTTGGGACGCGACCCTCTCTACATCCCCTACGCAGCTTCCGTGGACAGTCACATCATCAAGATCTACGATGACTTCAACCACACACGAGCCAACACGTCATCTTCCCCTGCCCGGCGCGATCAGAGTTCGTCGCGCGACGCCGCTCTTCTCGACAGCCGCTGGGTGCTCATTGAGCGTCCCACCGTGGTGGTCGGAGGGGAGTTGACCCTGGGAAGTCTGGATCTGATCTGGGACCCCACGGCCAAGTACTACGAAGCCCCCTTCCAGATGAAGGCCAACGGCGGGATGTTTCTCGTCGATGACTTCGGGCGCCAGCAGATGGACCCCCAGGATCTGCTCAACCGTTGGATTGTCCCCCTGGAGACGCGAGTCGACTTCTTAAGCCTCCACACCGGCAAGAAGATAGAGATTCCCTTCGAGGAGTTGGTCGTCTTCTCCACTAACCTCGATCCCAAGGATCTGGTCGATCAGGCGTTCCTGCGCCGTATTCGGCACAAGATCCACGTTGGCGACCCCACAGCTCAGCAGTTTCATCAGGTCTTCCAGGACGAGTGTAGGAGGCGTGACGTCGAATACAGGCGGGACGGATTCACCCATCTCGTGCGTGAGTGGTATGCCAAGCCGAAGCGCGCGTTCAAGAACTGCCATCCGCGCGACATCCTCGATCAGCTGAGGGACATCGCCAAGTATAAGCAGCTTGAGACCGTCGCCACTCCCCGGATGATCGACCGCGCCTGTTCTGCTTATTTCGCCAAGCTATAGGATCTCTTCTGAGAGGAGTAACATGCCCACCTTTGAAGCCGCAAGCCCGTCGCCCAACGAGGCCAAGATCCTCGTGGTGGACGACCGCCCCAGGACGGTCAAGGCCCTGGCCGAGTTCCTCAAGTCGAAGGGCTTCCAGGTCGTCGTCGCCCGTGACGGCGAGGAAGCCCTGGAGAAGGTCGAACAGGAGGACCTCCATCTTGTGCTCCTCGACGTCATGATGCCCGGCACCGACGGCTTCGAGGTCTGCCGAAAGATCAAGAGCAATCCCGACACCCTCTTCTTGCCCGTGATCCTGGTCACGGCCCTCAAGGACACCAAGGACCGGGTCAAGGGCGTCCAGGCCGGAGCTGATGACTTCATCTCCAAGCCGCCAGACCAGCACGAGCTGCTGGCCCGGGTCAAATCGCTGGTCCGCATGAAGGCCCTGCACGATGCGCTGGAGACGAGCAACCAGAAGCTCAGGGACTTGGCGGAGGAGCGGAAGCGGAAGCTGGAGGCTGCCACCCAGGACCTCCAGAAGCTCTTGGAGGAGAAGGCGCACTTCAGCTCCGACCTCATGCCGTCTTCTGACACTCGCTCCCCGGAGCCAGAGGAGGGGCCAGCTTCGGTGACGCCTATGGAGAAGGCGGCGGCTCGGGCCGGCGTGGACCTGGAGACCCTGCGCAAGTTCAAGCATCGGCTCCTGACCAAGTTGACGGCCACCCTGGAGGGGCGCACCGACCTGAACAAGACCCCCGAGGTCGTAGATATGCTGGGCCGCCGCCTGGCGGATATCTACGAGGCCTCGGAGCTCGATCTGCCCGACACGCTCCGTCACAGGCTCTTTCGCGACATCATCAACGAGATCGTGGGCTACGGCCCCATCGAGCCCCTGCTCGCCGATCCCAGCATCACCGAGGTGATGGTCAACCGTCCTCGTCAGGTCTACGCAGAGCGAGACGGCAAGCTCATGGAGACCGGCGTCCGGTTCGAGGATGACGACCACGTCCTCCGTATCATCAACCGCATCATCCGACCGCTGGGCCGCCGGGTGAACCGTAAGTCGCCGGCCGTCGACGCCCGTCTTCCGGATGGCTCTCGTGTCAATGCCATCATACCGCCCTGCGCCATTGATGGCCCCTCCATCACCATCCGCAAGTTCGGCGAGGACAAGCTGAGCGTCGAGGATCTCATCGATCTGGGCTCCATCACGGCCGAAATGGCCGAGTTTCTGGAGGCCTGCGTGGGCGCGCGGCTGAACATCGTCGTCTCCGGCGGCACCGGCTCGGGGAAGACGACGCTGCTCAACATCCTCTCCTCCTACATCTCGGAGGAGGAACGGATTGTCACCATTGAGGACTCGGCCGAGCTCCAGCTCCACCAGACCCACGTCGTCCGCCTGGAGTCTCAACCCCCCGACCCTGACGGCACTGGCGAGATGACGATCCGCGACTTGGTCAAAAACTCCCTCCGTATGCGTCCGGACCGGATCGTGGTCGGCGAGGTCCGGGGAGCCGAGGCTCTCGATATGCTCCAGGCCATGAACACCGGTCACGACGGCAGCCTCACCACCGTCCACGCCAACTCGCCGCGGGACAGCATTGCCCGCTTGGAGACGCTCGTGCTGATGGCCGGCATGGACCTTCCGGTCAAGGCCATCCGCGGGCAGATCGCCTCCGCGGTCAACCTGATCGTCCAGGTGCGGCGATTGCACGACGGCTCTCGCAAGGTGATCAAGATCACCGAGGTCCAGGGGATGGAGGGGGATGTCGTGGTCCTCTCAGATATCTTCGAGTTTGAGGAGCGGGGGATAAAGGACGATCGCGTGGTGGGGGAGCTGGAGCCCACCGGCATTCGCCCCAAGTTCACCCCACGTCTGCAGGCCGCTGGCTACGAGCTGCACGCTGGCGTCTTCTCACCGAACGGCACCGCGCCCTGAGGAGAACCGCTCCCCAGTCCACCCGTGCAGAACCTCCGCTTCCTCCCCGCTCAAAGGGAATCGCCAGATTCCCGCCTGCGGCGCTGCCTCGGCCCTTCCCCGCTCGAAGCACCTGGCTCGAGACGAGCCGTGATCTACGACCCGGACGCGGAATCCCTGCATCGCAAAGCCGGTTGAAGCTCAGACGCCAAGACCCCTAGTCTTCCCGAAGCCGCCTCCACATGCTTGCGAAATCGCTCAGTTTCGACTATAATCTAACGTTGGCTAGTTCAAGGGAGGTTTTCGATGCCGCTATATGAATATGAATGTGAAAGCTGCGGCGTACGCTTCGAGCGTCGGCAGCATATGGAAGACGAACCGGTGAAGGTATGCCCCGAGTGTGGCGGTAGCGTGCACCGCCTGATTCAACCGGTGGGCATCATTTTCAAGGGGTCGGGTTTCTACGTGACCGACAATCGCGCCAAGTCGTCAACGGCGACGCCCGGTAACGTCAAGAAATCCACGGATACGTCTGACGACAGCGGCGACGCGGCTTCCAGCGACTAGGCCGCTCTCGCCGCACTACAGTTGGAATCCCCCGCTGGCACGGATCGTCTTCTGATCGTAATCAGTCACGTAGGTCAAGAGCTCCAACTTCAACTCACGCCATTTCTGGGTGGCTAGCGCCTCGCGCAGGCTTCCCAGATCCTCCGCAACCCCCCCCGTGAGAATCTGCGGGTGGTTGCCGTAGGCCGTGTACCACGCATCCGTCGGCTGGATGCCCAATTCCATCAGCCCAGGGGCGAAATCCTGCATCACGAACTCGAAATACTCATCCTCGAGCCCGGCCCGGATGTTCCAAGTCATCAACAGTTTAACCATACAAACCCTAAGTACACTGTGCTAAACCTGCTACTCGCAGCCCAATGACGTCATCGTCTGTTCAGCTTGTGTCTTCCAGTTCGCTGGCGGGTCGAGCGTTAGGAATGTCTCATACATCTCGCAGGCCTTGTCGAGGTCCCCACGCTGCGCATAGGCCCCCGCCAGCGCGTAGTGCGCCTCGCGGGAATCTGGCACCGACTCGATGGCCTGCTCCAACGCCTCAATCGCCGCTTCGGGATCTCCTTGCTGGAGATGGACGTTTCCCAGTCCAATCAGCGCCTCCGGCATATTCTCCCGCAGCGCCAGGGCCGTCTCAAACTCGTCCGTCGCCTGCTCAAGGAGGGCTGGGTCGGCCAGGGACACCGATTCGCTCCCCGAGATCGCCAACGTCAGATACGTAGCGCCCAGCTGATAGTGGGTATCCGGATCATCAGGGTCGGCTTCCAGCGCCTTCTCAAACGCCTTGATGGCCGACTGGAGATCCTGTAGCTGATAGTAGGTAACGCCCAGGTTGTGATGAGCTGCAGCGTTGTCTGGATCGATCTCCAACACCTTCTGGAACTCCTCGGCCGCTTTCGAGAGCTCCCCGTTCCGGTTGTAGGCCTGCCCCAGAAGGAAATGGGCGTCGCTGCTATCCGGCGACTTCTCGGCCGCGGCTTCCAGCGTGTCGATCGCTTCACCGTAGTCTCCGGCCTCGAGGTAGCCTCGTCCCGACGCGATCAGGGCTTCGGTATCCTCCGTCTGGGCTCCCCCTCCACAGCCCACGAGGATCATCAGAAGGCTTATGGCAATCAGAAGATAGCTCCTACGCATCATCCTCCCTCCACAACGCATCGACTTCTCAGTCTGCACTCGTCTCCAGTAGCACGATCTCAGTCTCATCCGACGTGCCCGTCTCGCTGACCTGGAACGTCCGCTGCCTGTCGACGTCCTCTACCCCCATCTCCTTGAGGAAGCTATCGACGCTGTCGAGCTCCTCCTCCAGGCCCGCCACCTGATAGAGCATAGGCACGATGACGTCTGGCTCGAAAAGCCCGATCACCTCTGAGGCTTGGGTGGAGCTCAGACTGCCGCCCCCTCCTACGGGCACCAGCAACACGTCAACAGAGCCGATGTTCTTGACCTGGGATTGCGTGGGCACGTGCCCCAGCTGGCCGAGGTGACAGATCGTTGTGCCGTCGAAATCAAAGGCGAAGACCGTGTTCAGACCCCGCTCCCGCCCCTCCTTGTCATCGGCAAACGTGGAGACGCCCGTGATGAAGACGCCGCTTATCTCGTACTCACCGGGCCCATCCAGAAGCTTGAAGGGCCCCCTAACCGCGTCTAGGTGGTTGCAGGACGCGTCGTGATGGCTCACCGTGACCACGTCCGCGCGCACCGGAGTGAGCGTCATACCCAGCCCTGGGGAATAGGGGTCTGTAACAACGGCGATCGACTCTTGTCCACCGAGCCGAAAGCAGGTCCGCCCGTACCAACTGATCTCTACGTCCATGGCGATACGTATTATACTGTGAAAGCGGTATCGAGGCAACGCCTCTGATTTCCCGAAAGATATCCCATGTTTGCCTTTTTGACATTTCAATCCCCATGCAGTATAATAGTCTCACAGGGCAGGCCAGGCCGACTTGGACCTCAGGGCCGCCTATGCTCTTTAACAAAGCCAGATCGCCCTCGAAACCTCACCGCCACCGGGGCCTGAGCAATCCCACATCCCCACGGTGCCTTGCAGGTGGCGTAGCCGCCTCTTGAGGGCCTGGCACTGGCGTCAGCGCGACTCGAAGGCTTCTCACAGAGACGTCGACGTTGTTTCTCAGAAAAAAGTCTGAGCTGGAAACAATATCGTCGTCGCTTGATCAGGGTGCAGCGCCCCACATAGTGCCAGAAATCGCCCCTTAGATGGGCGTGATGACCCACTGATGTCGGTTTCTTGCCGCTCTCTCCCCACCGCACCACGAGGCCCTCCAGAACAATATCGGGACCAGGGGGCCAACCATACTCGCCCTTCCAGGACGAGACCGGCGCCAGAAGGCGCCGGCCCGCGTTGGGGACACAACGTTCTGCTTCTGCCGTCCGTCGACCTAGATGTGAATCGGCTCGCCGAAGACGCCGTGGGCGGCCTCCATAAGCGCCTCGCTCAACGTGGGATGGGCGTGCACGGTCCTGGCGATCTCCTCCGGCGTCAGCTCCCACGTGCGCGCTGATACCAGCTCGGGCAGCAGCTCCGTCACCTCGGGACCGACCATATGAGCGCCCAGGATCTCTCCCGTCGTCGCCTCGGCGACGATTTTCACGAAGCCCTCCCGTTCGCCCAGGGCCAGGGCCTTGCCGTTGGGCCGGAAGGGGAACGTCCCCACCTTTACCTCGTGGCCTGCCTCCGCGGCCTCCGCCTCCGACAGACCGAAGCTCGCTACCTGGGGTTGACAATACGTGCATCGCGGCACCGCGTCGTAGTCCAGCGGCCTCGTCTCTACACCTGCGATGGTCTCCACCGCGATGATCCCCTGCGCCGAGGCCACGTGAGCCAGGGCCATCTTCCCGGTGACGTCGCCGATGGCGTACACGCCGTCGACGTTCGTGCGCATATGCTCGTCCACCAAGACGTTCCCTCGCTCCGTCTCTACGCCAACCTCTTCCAGCCCGATCTTCTTGCTGTTCGGCTGCACGCCAATGGCGATCAGCGCTCTCTCCGCCTCCAGGACCTCCTCCTCGCCGTCCTCCGTCGCCACCGTGACGCGCACGCCGTCGTCGGACACGTCGATGTCCTGAACGCGGGTCGACGTCTTGAGCGTCACCCGCCGCCGTCTCCTGAAGGCCCGCTCGACGACTTTGCTCACCTCTTCGTCCTCCAGGGGCACGGCGTGTGGCAGCATCTCCACGACGGTGACCTCCGTGCCGTACGAGCTCCACACTTGAGCGAACTCCATGCCGATCGGCCCGGCGCCGACGATGACGACCGACTCTGGCAGATCTCTCAGCACGATGGCGCTCCGATAGGTCAGCACCCGCTCCCCATCGGGCTCGATGCCCGGGATCGTTCGCGCGTGCCCTCCCGTGGCGATGATCACGTGGTCGCTCTCGACCGTGCGCGTGCCGCCCTCGTTCAGCTCGACCTCCACGGTGTTGGCGGATGTCAGCTTCCCGCGGCCTTCGATCACGTCGACCTCGTTCTTGCGCATCAGAAGGCCCACGCCTTTCACCAATCGCTGGGAGACCTTGCGGCTGCGGTCGACCGCGGCGGAGAAATCCAACGCCACGTCGGAGACCGAGAACCCAAACTCGCGACCTCGATCCAGCAGCGAGACGACCTCAGCGTTGCGCAGTAGAGCCTTGGTAGGAATACAGCCCCAGTTGAGGCAGACGCCGCCCAGGTGTTCCTCTTCAATGATGGCCACGTCCAGCCCCAGTTGAGCGGCGCGAATCGCGGCGACGTAGCCGCCCGGACCCGCGCCGATGATGGTGACGTCATAACCTTCGCTCATCTCTGACCTCCTCGCATCCTGAGTTAGCAAATGGGATAGTTCATTCTACTCCCGCCCTGTGAGCTGTCAAGCAGCGGTCGCCTCTCCGCAGGGCGATCGCCCTGACCGTCCCCGCCCCGCTGGGGCACCTCACGGCGCCTCCAAGGCGACGTCACGAACGCGTCGATCCTGGGGGCCTCCGCCTCCGCCACGAGCTGGATACCTGGAACCTGCCAAGCCAGACCCCCCTGTCCCAAGTGTCCCTTTCATGCTACAATCCTAGGACTACCATGAGCGTCACCTGAAGCTGACGATCGACGACGGGGAGGAGTTATGCCAAGAGAGACGTTTGAACGGAATCTGCAGGAACTAGAGGATGAGCTGCTGACTCTGGGCAGCATGGTCGAACAGGCGATTACCGACTCGGTGACGATTCTCAAGGAGAGAGATCACCAGAGAGCGGAGCGGCTGATCGAGCAGGATCGCGAGCTCAACGAGAAACGGTACGCTCTCGAGGCCAGAGCCCTGACCCTCATCGCCACCCAGCAGCCGATGGCTGGCGATCTGCGCACCATCGCTGCCATCCTGAGCCTGGCATCTGAACTGGAGCGGATCGGCGACTACGCCAAAGGGATCGCCCGTGTCACCTTGATGATGGGCAATGAGCCTCTCCTCAAGCCGCTGATCGATCTCCCTCGGATGGCCGACAAGACCCGCGACATGCTCGATCGCGCCATGCTGGCCTTCTCGGACCGAGATGTGGATCTGGCTAGAGCTATCCCCCATGAGGACGACGAGGTGGATGGCCTCTACAATCAGGTCTACCGGGAGCTGCTCACCTACATCATCTCCGATCCGTGCACCATCGATCAGGCCACCTACCTACTCTGGGTGGCCCACAACCTGGAGCGCGCCGCCGACCGGGTGACCAACATCTGTGAACGCGTCATCTTCACAGTCACCGGCAAGTTGGTCGAGATCAAGGGTGAAGACCAGGAGGAGATCACCTATAGGAAACAGATCACGTCCTAGTGCGTCCCGGTGGACGTCTCTGCGCGGTCCATCCACTCGAGGAGAGTTGTCAGATTGCCGCTGGGGAGCCAGGGTTCGGCAGTCGGGTCACCGGTGACCCGTGGCGAGCATAGGGACGGCGACGGACTCTCGCCGTCGTGTGTGCTGGCTCGCCGTCAAGCGACGATCCGGCCCATGGTCAGCCTCGAGACGCGATCTCGGTCGCCTTGGTGGACTACCGCTGGAGCGCCTCGACGGCATCGGCGGCGGCCTCCTGGGGCGATGCGTTCCCGTGCATTAAGGCCGTCAGTGCCTGCTGCATGGGTGGCCCGATGCTCTCCATCACCACGGGCCGGGGCGGTGGCATCGCAGCCTCAAGCAGGTCTCGCAGCACCGTTCGTTCCTCCTCGGAGATCTGCCACAGCCGAAGGGCGCTGCGCGTGGCCGGCAGGTACCCTGCTGTCTGGGTCCACGCTGCGTTGTGATCCGGGACGGTCAGCCAGTCCACCAGCTGCATGGCGAGGTTCTGCCGCTCTGGATCTTCCGTGACGATCGCCAGCGCCCAGCCACGGGCGATGCTGATCGGTTGCCCGCTCTTGGTCGGGAGTGGTGCTGCCGCCATGGTCTCGTCGGCCTCCAGCCAGTAGCGGCTGGCACGCACCGCCGTCATACCCCCCGCTCCTTCCTTGAAAGCATCCCAGGCCTGATCGACGTGCGTCGTGGTCAGAACCTCCGTCGGAACGATTACAGTGTTGGTGATGCAGCGGCTGTAGAAGTCAAAGACGTCGACCATGACTTCCTCGTCCAACGCCGGGTTCCCCTCGGCGTCGGTCAGCTTTCCCCCAGCACCCAGGTACTGAATCAGGGTCGCGTCATTGACCCGGTTGTCGTACCCCCCGCCTGGGAAAAGGAACGACGTCGGGGCGGAGATGACTTGGGACCAGGTGACGGGGGGATCCTCGAAGGAGGCTGGTCGGTAAGCTGCGTGCTGCATGTCGGCACCCAGCACAGCCCCCACCGTTTGACCCTCCACCTTCTCCATCGTCGTTGCGAAGGGAAAGCGATCGTCTGCAGCTGATGGAGGGAAGAAGTCGTCGAGGGGCTGGACGAGCCCCGATCCGGCGACCGTAGCCAGGTCCGCGGCGTCCACAACCACCAGGTCCGGAAGCACAGCAGGGGCGGCGTCCCGCGCCGTGCGCATAAAATCGATCAAGCCCCCTCGTCCGTGGGCCTTCTTCACGACCACGTCGACCTGCACGTTAGGATAGCTGTCGCTGAACGCCGACAGCTGTCGCGCCAGGACGTTGGCGCCCTCTCCTCCTCCATAGGGGTCGAGCTCCTCTGGCAGCCACAGCTCCAGGGTCGAGATCATCGGCGTCGGCTGCGGCGTTGGTGTTGGCGTTGGGCTGGGTGCGGGTTCCGTCGGCGTCTCCGTCGGTAGGATCGGGATCGGTGTCAGCGTCGGACCCTCGCACGCGCCAAGGAGGAGCACCACCATCAGCGCGGTCAAGCATACGAACACGTCTCGCCACCATGCCGGTCGTCGTCTATCTCCAGATTCATTCATAGTGTGCGGATTATAACACAATCTGCCGTTCGATCCCACTTGTCAACCCTGGGTCGTCACGGTATGATTGACGCGCCCGCAGGAGGTTTGGCTTATCGTAGGTCGCACGCTAGCCAGCCTCCTCGATTTGTTATAGACCAAAGCTGATGGTTGGATTCCAGGATCCGATTCGACGATGGGAACTGATCGCTCTGATCGCTATCCTGATTGTGGCGATCGCACTACGAGTCTGGCGTCTGGACAGCGTGCCGCCGGGTCTGACACACGACGAAGCTAGCAACGGCCACGATGCGGCAGCCGTCCTACGCGGCGTCCGGCCCATCTACTTCACCGTCGGCTATGGTCACGAGCCCCTCTATCCCTATTCCGTTGCCCTCTCGATGGCCCTTCTCGGGCCCACTGACGTGGCTCTTCGCCTGACGACCGTTGCCTGGGGCGTGGGGCTCATAGCTTTGAGCTACGCTGTGACCCGAAGGCTGTTTGGCCCTCCGCCTGCGCTGATCGCTGCGGCCTGGATGACGGTCTCTTTCTGGTGCGTGATGACCAGCCGGGTCGGGCTCCGGGCTATCACGTCGGCCGTTACCTTCTTGGCATCTGCCTACGCCTTCTGGCGAGCGGTGCTTGCCGCGGGGGCGGCGCGAGAGGGACAGCGCACCCGTCTTCTCCCCCAATGGAGCGGTAGAACCTGGCTGTGGTGGGCCCTTTCTGGCCTTTCCCTCGGGGCCTCGATCTATACGTATATGGCGAGTCGCGTGATGCCGGCGGTCTACGGTCTATTCGTGGCCTACCTTGCCATCACACACGCGTTCCTCATACGGCGGAGGAGCGAGGCTGGGGTCGGCTCTCATACTTCTGGGAGGGCTGATCAGTCGGTTGTCTGGGAAGGACATCTCAGCAGCCGGTGGAGAGGCGTTCTAATTGGGGTAGTCCTTCTACTCTTGATCGCAGCCCTCGTGGCCGCGCCGCTGATCCACTACTTGGTCACGCATCCCACCGCCGAGCAGCGTCTGGGGCAGTTGAGCGGGCCGATCAAAGACGCTCTGCGCGGACGTTTCGGCGGGCTTTGGAGCCGCGTCTCCCGGTCGCTGCCCATGATCACCGTTCGCGGTGACCCCCTCTGGCTCTACAACATCCCGGGGCGTCCCCTGCTTGACGTCGTGGGCGCTGCCTTCTTCTATGCTGGCTTAGTGGTCTGCCTCTGGCGTTGGCGGGATCCTCGCTACACCTTTGTGTTGCTCTGGCTCCTCGTGGGGCTGGCCCCGGCCCTGGTGACGGGGCCCGACGCCACGACGTTGCGCTCCATCACGGCTCAGCCTGTGATCTTCATCGTTGTGGCCCTGGGGCTCTGGACTATCCTGCGCTTCTTCTCTCGTTCCCTCGGTCAGTGGGGCCGGGTGGTGACCGCTGGCATTGTGGCGCTGCTCGTTGTAGCCACTGCTGCTCGGACGGCCCACGCCTACTTCGATGTCTGGGCCCAGAACCCGGACGTGCGCGTAGCCTACCATCATGCCCTCGTGGAGCAGGCTCACCATCTTGATGCCCAGCCCGATGGAGGCACTGTGGCCCTTTCGTCGATCTACCCGGGTCGCTTCCACGATCCGTACACGATGGAGATCACCTTGCGCCGAGACGACCTCTCGCTGCGCTGGTTCGACGGTCGCCGCGCCCTCGTCTTTCCCGCCTCGCAGGAGAGCCGTCTGGTCATCCCCACAATCGCGCCGCTCGATGAGCTGTTCTCTCCTTTCTTCACGCCTCACGCCGTCCGTCTGCACAGTCAGCGATTCCGTCCCGATGATCTCATCAAGGGCTTTGACGTCTATCGCTTCGACGCGGACGACGCTCTGGCAGCGCTCCTCTCGACCACCGGGGATAGCCCTGTGTTCTGGAGCCCGGCGGATACGTTTCCGGCCGACCGTCCGCGGTCGATCTACGAGCTCATCGATGTGCCGGTCAACGTCGGCGGCGTCATCAACCTGGTGGGTTACGATCTGCGGACGCCGACGGTCGAGCCCGGTGGTGAGATTCTGTTGCTGACGATCTGGCGCGTCCGTGATGCCATTCAGCCAGCTCCGGATGGCCCTGTGACCTCGGAGCTCGTCGCCTTCACCCATCTTCTCGATCCTGGCGGCAGCGTCGTGGGACAAAGGGACCGGCTGGACGTGCCCTCTTGGCACTGGCGGCCGGGCGACGCTTTCGTTCAGCTCCATCGGTTCCCTGTCGATGATGACCTCTCTCCTGGTAGCTATAACCTCCAGGTGGGATTCTACAAGCGCGAGGATGCCGCCCGTCTTCCCGTCGTCGTTGATGATACCGCTGTCGACGACCGCATCCTTCTGCGCCCGGTGGAGGTCACAGGCCGGTGAGTCTACTCAGCACCTCGGCGCCCGCTGCACGTCATCGGGAGTGGGCCTTCATCGTTGCGCTCCTCCTTCTGGCGTGGGGGCTGCGACTCTGCTGCTTGGAGGAGGTCCCGCCTGGATGGCGCGACGATGAGTTGATCAATATCCATGCCCTCTCCAGTCGCGTGCTGGACGGTGAGTTGCCGATCTACTATCTGGGGGCCTCCGGTCACGAGCCCCTCTACCACCACCTCCACGCGGCCGTGCACGCGGCGCTCGGGTTCAACGTCTTGAGCGGGCACATTCTCTCGGTCGCGTTTGGTACGCTATCCGTCGCATTGACCTACACCCTCGTCCGGCGCCTCTTCCCTGACCGGCGTGCCACGGCTGCTGTCGCAGCGCTGACACTATCGACTTCCTTCTGGTCCTTGATGTACAGTCGCACAGCCATCCGTCACATCAGTCTGCCTCCCTTCGTTCTCGCGACTCTCTACCTGTTCTGGCGTCGTTTGGACGGTGATGCGGGGACGCCCTGGCGCTGGATACCCGTCGGACTGCTGTTGGGGGCGAGCCTATACACGTACACTGCTTCCCGTCTCCTGCCCGTGCTGCTCTTCGTCTTCTCGGGGTATCTCGCCCTGTTCCACCGTCAGCGCCTACGGGGACGCTGGCGAGGGATCCTCGTGGCGCTCCTGGTGATGGTCATGGTGGTGAGTCCACTTGCTGGTACCATTGTGCAGGGCCGCAGCCGACGAGCCATCGAGGGGATCGGAGCCGACGCCCGGGTGACGGAGCTGGCTGCGCCCTTGCGGGCCGTGCAGGACGGGGAGTTTGGCCCATTGGTGATCTCGGTCGTCAAGACCTTGGGGATGTTCCACGCCAGTGGCGATCCCGAGTGGCTGTACAACATCCCCGGGCGGCCGGTCTTCAACCTCTTGGGTGGCGTGCTCCTCTGGATCGGCGTGGGGCTCTGCCTCTACCGTTGGCGAGAGCCCCGCTACTTCTTCCTCCTTCCCTGGCTGGGATTGGGGCTGTCTCCGGCCTTCGTCAGCACGCCGCCGGCTAGCTTGGGACACACCATCGTCGCTCAGCCCGTGGCGTACATCCTCCCGGCCCTGGCGCTGTTCGAGATAGCTCGTGGGCTTCATGCGAACCGGCGCCGGTCTATGAAGGTTGTAGCGGGTTCGGTCTCGCTGTTGGGCCTTGCCATCGGCGTCGTCGTGGCCCTCTTCGCGGTCAGCAACACTGCGCGCGATGTCCGGGATTACTTTGTCGTCTGGCCTCAACGGGGGATGGTACGCTTCCTCTATCGCGCCGATCAGCGAGATCTCGCCGATTTCGTCGATGCACATCCGGAGCTCACCGACGTGGCTGTTGGGAGTGGACTCAGGGGCCCGTGGGATCGGATCGCGCTGCAGGTTGACACGGAGCGCGAGAACGTGGTGCCCCGTCTCTTCAACCCAGAGCGGGCGCTGGTGTGGACCCCGGCGAACCAGCACCCCAGCGTCTTCCTTCCCTCGTGGCCCGACTCGGCGGAAGCGATTGAGGCGTTCTTGGAGCCCAACAGGGATGTCTCCGCTCACGTGACGCTCTATACGCCCAGCGTCGCCCTGGAGTCCCGGTCCTTGATCAGCGAGACGGCGTTCGCAAATGGCCTGACGCTATCTCACGCTTACTGGCTGGGAGAGGGAGACCCGATGCCGGGGCAGGAGGTAGAGCTTCTCACGGCCTGGCGGGTGTCACAGCGGCTCAAGCTCCCGTCCCTGCCTATCGTCGCCCAGCCCCCTCCCCCCAAGACCTATGCTGGTCCTAGATTGGCCGTTTTCGCTCATCTGCTCGACGTCGACGGGGGAGTGCTCGACGTCGACGATGGCCTCTGGGTGGATCCGCTCACTCTCCAGCCCGGCGATCGTTTCGTCCAGCTCCATCGGTTTGCCTTGCCCTCTGCCCCCTCGGCGGAGCCCTATACGCTCCGACTGGGCCTTTACGATCCCAAGACGAACCAGCGTTGGGACACGCTCGGGGCCGGTGGAGAGCCGGAGGCCGATGTCGTATACGTTCCCTTTGGAGAGCAGCCGTGAAGTCCCCGGCGAGGATAGAGCGGTGGGCCCTGGCCGTGCTTCTCGTGGTCTATCTGGCCCTGGTTGTTGGCTACAGCCTTGCCAATCCGCCTTACGAGTCCACGGACGAGCTCCGCCACGTCCGCTACGTGCGGCACATCGCCACCTATCACAACCTGCCGGTGCAGCGCGCCGGTGAGCCCCGCGCTCAGAGCCACCATCCCCCGCTCTACTACGCCCTAGGGGCCCTCGCCTCCTGCTGGGTCGATGTGGAGCAGGACGTCTATTACCAGCCGGCAGAGAATCCCTTCTGGGCCCACCGGTATTGGGAGGTCGGCGTTGACAACAAGAGCCAGTACGTGCATCGTGCCGATGAGGACTTCCCCTTCACGGGTATCACCCTGGTCGTCTACGTCGTTCGCTGGATGACCGGCCTTATTGGCGCTGGGGTCGTTTGGCTCTCCTATCGGATCGCCCGACACGTTTTCCCCGGGCAGCCCGCACTCGCCTTGGCCAGTGCTGCGCTCGTGGCCTTCAATCCCCAGTTCCTCTACCTGAGTGGAGCTGTCAGCAATGACGTTCCGGCGGCGCTCTGTGGCGCGGCCGTGCTCCTCATGTGCGTTCGTCTGGTTCGGGAAGGCCCCACCGTACGCACCGATGTGGCGCTTGGGATCCTGTTTGGGCTGTCTCTTCTGACCAAATTCCACCTCGTGGGCCTGCTCGCACCGATAGCCGTGGCTTATCTGGTGTGCACCTGGCCGACGCGCGACTGGCGGGCGGGCCTGCGAGCTGCCGGGTCGATCTTGGGCTTGACCGCTCTCCTGTCCGGCTGGTGGTTCTTCCGCAACTGGCGTCTCTACGGCGACCCGTCCGGGATGAGTAGGCTCAATGAGCTCTGGGCCGGGCGCTCGGCGGGGGGGCACTGGTGGGTCATCGGACAGAAACTTCCCTATCTTTGGAGCAGCTTGTGGGGCCGTTTTGGGTACGGTCAGGTCCCAATGCCGAGGTCCATCTACCGTGGACTTCTCGTCTTCTGTCTGATCGCTCTCGTCGGTCACGTACTGGCCCGGAAACGGCGTTTCGTTTCGAAGTTCAGCCTGCTTCCCTTGGCGACGGCCACGCTCGCCTTTCTCGCCATCGTGTTCTACTACATGCTTGTTCAGCCGGCTGGAGCGATGGGGCGCTTCCTCTTCCCCGCTCTGCCAGCCTTCGGGGTGCTGCTGATGGGCGGGCTGGGTCGATATCTTCCCGACCGTTTGCGCTGGGTTTCTGGGGCAGCCGTGATTGGATTGATGGTCGCCTTGGCCGTCTACGCCCTCGTCGGTGTGTTGGGCCCGGCGTTCGCCGCTCCCCGGCCTCTCAGCCAGGCTGAGGTCAAGAGCCTGCCAAACCCGATCGATGTCAATCTCGGCGGCGTGGCCCGGTTGCTTGGCTATCGCGTCGCGCCGAGAGAGGTCGACCCCGGGGATGTCATGGAGATCACCCTCTACTGGCAGCCTCTGGCTCGCACGGAACAGGAGCACGCTGTCTTCGTTCACGTGATGAGCGATACCGGGGTTATGATCGCCCAACGCGACACCTATCCCGGCCTGGGTCGCTACCCGACGACGGCCTGGGATCCGGGCACCGTCTTCGCCGACACATACCGGGTCCAGATTTCAGAAACGGCCTACGCCCCGGACCAAGGCTACGTGCAAGTGGGCCTCTATCTGCCCAACGGCCCCCGCCTCTCCACTGTTGAGGGGCGAGATGCGGTCCAGCTCGCTCGCATTGAGGTCGAGCCCCGTCCCGGCGAGGTTCCCAACCCCTTGGAGATCAACTTCGGGGACAGGCTGGCGTTGAAGGGATACGCCCTCGAACCACGGGTGGCGCAGCCTGGTGAGACGGTCCGCCTCACGCTCTACTGGCAGGCCTCGGCCTCAATGAAGGCTAACTACCACGTGTTCGCCCACGTCCTGGGCGAGGAGAACCAGATCTGGGCGAACAGCGACAGCCCTCTCACCGCTGACGGCGCTCGCACGTCTCACTGGACCAGGGGCATGATGGTCAAAGAGGTCCGAGATCTGACGCTGGCCGAGACCACGCCGCCGGACTTCTACGACGTGGAGTTGGGGCTCCACGTGCCGGGCGATGGCCGTCTCAAGATCCTGGCTGAGGACGGTCGCCAGCTGGGTAACCGGACGCTTCTTACCAAAGTGCGGGTTGTGAGGTATGATGAGTAGGCAGAGGGAGTGGATCGCCCTGACGCTCGTCCTCCTGGTGGCAGCGGGACTTCGACTCTCGGGCCTGGGTGACGTGCCGCCCGGACTCTCCCACGACGAGGTGGCAAACTGGCTTATTGCCCGGGACATCCTCGATGGGAATCACGCTATCTATTTCACGGCCGCATATGGCCACGAGCCGCTCTATCAGTATGCGCAAGCCGCCACAGTGGCCCTTTTTGGGAATCACTGGCTGGGGCTTCGCTGGCCTTCGTTCGCCTTCGGACTTCTGGGTCTGGCTGCAACCTATGCACTCGTTCGATACCTCTTCGGTGTTCGGGTGGCTCTGCTTACCAGCGCCTGGATGGCCGTCAGCTTCTGGCCTCTCTTCTACGCCCGCGTTGCCTACCGAGCCATTCAGCTGCCCTTCTTGGCCGCTCTCGGTGCCCATTACCTCATGCGCATTATCTTGCGGCCGCCGGAGCGAACCGCGCGCCCATCAGGGGTCTGGTCAGGCGATGTCCTGGCAGCGGGTCTTCTTTTCGGCCTCTCCTTCTACACCTATATGGCTGCCCGAATGCTGCCGTTCATTCTGATCGCCGTAGTTGCCCATGCGAAGCTTGTCCGCCCCCACGTCTCCGTGACTTGGTCCCAGGTTCTTGCGATCTTCCTCGTCGCTGCTCTCGTAGCCGCGCCCTTGATGCTCTGGTTAGCCGCCCACCCTGAGGCCGAGAGCCGCGTAGCGGAGGTGCGTCAGCCCTTGGATCGACTCCTCGCCGGTGATCCCTCTCTTGCGTGGCAGAATCTGATCGCCAATCTTAAATTCTTCACCTTTTCCGGCGACCCGTGGCCGCGCTACAATCTACCCGGTCGCCCCGTTTTCGCCGAGCTCGGTGGGGCAGCGCTCTTCCTTGCGGGCTTAGGGATCGCCCTCTGGCGCTGGCGGGATCCCCGCTATGGGTTTCTGCTCGTCTGGCTGGTCGGCTCCCTTGGTCCTAGTGTGATCACGTCTCAGGCCCCGAGCTCCATCCGCAACAGCCTCGGCCTGGTCGTCGCCTTCGTGTTCCCTGCTGTTGCCCTCGTCGAGCTGGAATGCTGGGCCGTGTCCCGGGTGTCGAGTCTCAGCGCCTCCGTGAGTCAACTTGCTTCCGTCCTTCCTTCGGTGTTGGCTGTTCTGGCCCTTGTTCCCGGCGCTGCCTTGACGATGCGCGACTACTTCGTTCGCTGGCCGCGACACGAGGTCGTGCGCTTCGACTACCAGGCTGACTTGACTGCCGTGGGCGAGCAACTGGAGAGACTGCCGCCCGATGCCGCCATTACGGTGTCCGGATTGTCGGTGCACACCATGGATGCGCCGACGCTAGAGCTCGCTTCTAGGCGTGACGTTGCGGACGTGCGCCTCTGCGACACGCGCGAGACGCTTCTCATACCCTCATCTCCTTCCGCTGGCAGCTGGATCCTAGTCCCGCAGGTGGTCCCCCTCGACCAGGACCTGCGACAGCAACTGGTTGACTGGGGAGCGCGGGAGGCTCGTGGCTCTTCCTTCACGAGCTACCACCTATCGAACGATCATGTCCTACGCCAGGCCCGTCCGCAGTTGACCACGACCGCGACTGATCCCGGCGGGGCCTCGGTGCAGATGCCCGTTGCGTTTGGAGGACATCTCACCCTCCTGGGGTATCGAGACCTTGATCCGACGCCTGCCGACGATTCGCTCAGCTTGCTGACCTACTGGCAGGTTGAGGATCCACCTCCTGGTCAGGTGAAGGTCTTTGCGCACTTGCTGGCGGCATCTGGGGAGCTTGCCGCGCAGGACGACGGGCTGGCTAGCCCCTCAAAGCGCTGGCGGGCCGATGACATCGTGATCCAGAAGCACGTCCTGGAGCTTCCCAGGGAGCTCTCCCGCCTCGATACGCTCAGTGTCCACGTGGGGCTCTATGAGCATTCGAGCGGCGATCGGCTCTCTGTCCTGGCTGCCGACCATCTGCGGCTCCATATCCAAGTGAGGGAATAAATGGGTATCAACGCCTTGTCTCGCCAGGCCGTCCCTCTCTGGTTGGTGGTTGGCCTCCTGCTGCTGACCTTCTCTCTCGCCCTCACCAGCGGCGTGCAGAAATCCCCGACGATGGATGAGCAGAACCATATCGCTCGAGGTGCAGCCTACCTGGGGACCGGCGATCCGCGATTGAGCATCGAGCATCCTCCGGTGGTCAACGTTCTGAGCGCCTTGCCGGCTCATGCACTGCTCGATCTGCATCTCCCGCTGGACCACTGGTGGGAGGCCGCGGAGTGGTACCATTTCGCCGACGGCTTTCTGTGGCGCGTCAATCAACGTCCGGACCGCATCGTCTTCCTTTCCCGCTTGCCCATCATGGGGTTAGGACTGCTCTTGACGTCTCTGGTCTTCCGCTGGGGCAGCGCGCGTTTCGGCCCTTGGGGCGGGCTGCTGGCGGCCGCCTTCTCTGCCCTGGATCCCAACGTTCTGGCTCACGAGAGGTTGTCCACGACAGATCTTGGCGGGACCTTCTTCATAGCTCTGGCGGCCTATGCCTTCTGGCGGCTGTCGCAGAACCGTTCCCTGGTGCGTGTCTTGGCTGCCGGCTTGGCGCTTGGCCTCGCCTTCGCTGCCAAACTCTCGGCCCTAGTTTTCGGGCCGATCCTCGCTCTTGCCTTCTTGCTGGACGCTTCGCGCGATGGTGGACGCCAGTGGCAGCGCTTGGCGCATCGCGTCGCCCTTGTTGCAGCGGTGGTAGTGGTGGCGCTCCTCGTCGTCTGGGCCAGTTACCTCTTCCAGGTGGGGACTGTGGAGGGGCTGCGTATCCCTGTGCCGGCGCCGCCCTACGTGCGGGGTGTGCAGGCTATCCTCGACTTCGCCGCCGGGGGGCGTCCGGCCTACCTCCTCGGTCAGATCAGCACCCAGGGCTGGTGGTACTACTTCCCGGTGGCCTTCGCGGTCAAGTCTCCTCTGCCCACTCTGCTGGGTCTCCTCATCGCGAGTCTGATGCTCCTGCGGCAGCCAAGTGGCGATGACTTGTTCGTTTCGGTTCCACCACTGGCGTATGCTCTCACCCTCACAACCGCCCGTCTCAACCTGGGTTATCGGCATCTGCTCCCCATCTTGCCTTTCCTGGCCTTGAACATAGGCCGTCTGGCGTCCTCTCGTTCCTTCCACTCCTTGGCCCGACGCCCTCTGCGGATGCAGGCGCGCCGTTCCATCTCCATCTTGCTCGTGGCTTGGCTGACGGTCAGCACGATTCTTATCTACCCTCACTTCCTCGCCTATTTCAATCCTCTGGGAGGTGGCCCGGAGAACGGCTGGCACATCCTCGTGGATTCCAACATCGATTGGGGGCAGGACCTGAAGGCTTTGCGGAGGTGGATGGAGCAGGAGAGCGTCGACGAGGTGAAGTTGAGCTGGTTCGGGAGCGCCCCCCCAGATGCGTACGATGTCAACCATCAGCTGTTGGTCGGTCTGCCCCATGGGTATACGATGTGGCAGGATCCCCCCTTCAACCCCCGTCAACCGGAACCTGGCGTCTACGCGATAAGCGTGACTAATCTAGTGGGAGCGGTGCTTCCTGACCCTGATCTCTACGCCTGGTTCCGGCGGCGTCCACCGGATGACCGAGTGGGCTACAGCGTGTTCATCTATCGGGTGAGGTCCCCATGAAGCCCCTAGGTCCACGCCAGGAACGCTGGTTGATGGTTGGGATTCTGCTTATTGCTGCCTTCTTCCGCTTCCACGCCCCCGACGCAGTGCCTCCCGGGCCATCCCACGACGAGCTCCGGATGATGGATCTCGGTGAGTTGATCGTCCAAGGGCAGCGACCCATTCACTGGAAGATAAGCTACAGCGCTGAGCCTCTCTATATGTATCTCCTGGCTCTCGTTATGCCGGTTTGGGGTTTCACGCCCTTCGGGGCTCGGCTGGTGACCCGCTTCACCGGTCTCTTGCTCATACCGGTGATGCACCGTCTCACGCGTCGTCTCTTCGGTCGCCACATCGCCCTCTTCACCAGCGGAGTGGTGGCGGTGACGTGGTGGCCAGTCTTCTTCAGCCGCGTGGCTCTGCGCGGCATCACCCTGCCGCTCGTCTTCACCGCCGCCGTTATCTGCCTCTGGAGGGGGCTCGACCTGGGCGGGGGCGCTTCACGGGGAGCCGGCCGAAGGCCCCGCTGGGGATGGCTGGTCGCCGCCGGAGTGCTGATGGGCTCGACTTGGTACACATTCACAGCTGCTAGAGGCCTCGTCATCCTCCTGCCCGTCCTCTTGATCTATCTTGGCCTTCTCGGTGCCTTGTCTCTCCAGGGGCTCTGGCGAGCCGCTCTCCTGACGCTCGGCGTCGCAGCGCTGGTCATCGCGCCCTTTGTCTACGAGATGCAGGTCCACCCTGGCGTTCCGGAGACCCGACTCGATCAGCTGGGAGGCATTATCGATCGACTGATGGTCGGGGATCTGTTACCCTTCGCCAGGCAGGCTGTCCGGTCGCTTGGTCTGTTCGCGGTGACGGGGGATCCCAATTGGCGCTATAACCTGGCGGGTCGGCCGGTCTTGGGGCCCGCACTGGGTCTGTTGGCCATGCTGGGGGTTCTGCTTAGCATCATACGCTGGCAGCAAGCGCGTTATTTCGTTCTGGTCACGTGGCTGCTCCTGGGGCTGGCGCCCTCTATGCTCACGCCCGATGCGCCGAGTTTTGTGCGCGGAATCGGCGCTCTGCCAGCAGCCCTCGTCTTTCCCGCGATCGGCGCGGCGGCCGTATGGCGGTGGATCCTCTCCCGCGCAGGGAGAGGAAGGCGTGGGCTCGTAGCTCTTCTGTTTGCGCTGCTTCTGCTCCTCAATGCGATGAGTACCTTTCGCAGCCTGTTCGTGACCTGGCCCGCTCAGCCGGAGGTGCAGGACATCTATCAGGCGGCCCTGACCGAGGCGTTCCGTGACTTGAATCGGAGCAACGTGGAGGGAGCGCTTTGGATCTCTGAGCCTTTCCCAGACGATCGTCACCTCCTGCTCAGTAAGCGTGTCCTCCATCGAGAGACCCTTGACCCGCACTGGTTCAACGCTGACCGAGCTCTGATTCTCCCCTCTCCGGACGGTCCGCGTCGCTATCTCCTGCCCCGGTTCGTGGAGCCGGACCAGGTGCTCTTCCAGCGCTGGATGGAGGATGCAGTCGTGATAATGGAGGGCCGGACGCCCTCATCAGGTCAGTCAGCATATCGTGTCTACCAGGTCGAGGGAGGTCCGTGGGTAGAGCGGGAGCTGTCGAGGCTCACGGCCCAATCGACCACCTCCCTTGAGCCGGGGGGCGCCAGTGCAGTCTCTCTCCCGGCTCGCTTCGGAGATACCATCACTTTGCTGGGCTATGAGTTGGTCGATGATCGGTTGACGGTGGGCCAGCAACTTCATCTCACGGTCTACTGGCAGGTCGACGGGCCCGTCTTCCAGCCACTGGCCAGCTTCGCCCATCTGCTTGATCGGCAGAATACGATCGTTGGGCAGTATGACGGTTTCGATGTACCTCCTTGGCAGTGGGAGCCGGACGCCGTCGTTGGTCAAGTGTATCGTTTCCCCGTGAGCGAGGGCGCACAGCCCGGCGCTCATTGGCTCGAGGTCGGGCTCTATGACGCCCAGACTCAAGAGCGGCTTCCGGTCGTCGATCGAGAGGGAGGAACTCTAGGCGATCGCTTGGTGCTTGAGGCGGTAACCGTGGAGTAGCCCCTGGGATGCGGGTATTGACAAGGCCTATGCACCGTAGTAGAATGACGTCGTTTCAGCTGGCGGGAGACAGCCAGCTCGTTGGATCGAGGAAGCGTCTACAGACGGTGTCCTGCCTTTCGTCTTCGAAAGCGAGTATCGATGCCCACAATGCGCGACCTGTTCTTGGACGTGGACTAAGGTCACAGACGTGAGCCTAATCGATAGGGTCACTAGTAGACAAGAGGTCCTGAGAGAAGGAATATGACTATGAAAACTGAGAAGACACGCACCATCTGGCGACATACCGGCGGTGTGGTTCTGACAACGCTCTTCGCTCTTTCGCTTGTGGCGGGTCTGCTACTGCTCGTTCGCCTTCAGGCCCAGGCCCAGGTAGGCCCGGAGTCGGTCGAGGCCGGGTTGAGCGTGGACAAGCGGGCCAACACAGCCATTGCAGCCCCTGGAGACACCTTGACCTACACCATCAACGTCGAGTCAGATCTTGATGAGTCCTACCTCTGGCTGACGGACACGCTCCCTCCCGGGTTGACGCTGATCACGGAGAGCCTGAGTTTCTCTGGGAAGGGCAGCTACGGGTGGACAGGGGACACGGTTACCTGGACGTCCTCTAACTTCGGGCTAGGTAATTTCGCTGTTATCACCTTCAGCGCTGATATCTCCAGCGAGATGGAAGGCGAGGTGGTTAACATAGCCCAGGTCACCGGTACCGGGGAGCTCATTACCGATGCGTGGTCGACCACTGTCGTCAGTGGTCGTCTCCACTCCCAGATCCGTTTACCCAATAGGAACACCTATATCTCGGAGAAAGGGTCTCGGACCATCGAGGGCATAGCCTGGAGAGAGGGAGCAGAGGTGCCCTATCTGACCGAGGACGTTGTGCTGAGCATCGAACAGGTTCCTGGCAATGAGTGGAGCTACTGGGTGCGCTGGAACGAGGTGCCCGCGGCAGCCAGCTACCTTCTCCAGGAGTCCACCGATCCCAGCTTCGATACTCTGACGGGCAACATGGCTCCCGCCGGCACGAGCAAGCTCATCGCCAAGACGTCGCAACAGGCGGGCACGTACTACTACCGCATTCAGGCGATCCACGGCAGCGGTGACGTAACCCCGACACGGTGGAGCAATGTGGTATCTGCCGTGGTCCCCTGGACAGGTGGGGCTATGAGCGCTTCTGCTCCATCTGCTGGCGGGGCAGAGGCAAACGACGCTGCTGACGTTCTGGTGCAGGTGCGGAGCGGCACGGCGGACAACATAGAGAGCAAGGACTGGTTCAGCGCGCAGGTCACCACGGCGGCCTGGGACGGTTGGACGTGGTCCTATGAGTGGGCTTTGCCCGAGGTCGACGACACCCAGTACTTGATCCAGAGCCGCGCCAGCGATGACGGCGAGACCTTCGGCCCTGTGGACACCATCACCGTTACCCTGGACAACAGGACCTACTTCACCTATCTGCCCCTCGTGTTCCGCAACTGGCCACCCACGCCCGATCTGAATCCCATCCCCGCGCCCGATGCTAGCCGCTCTTACCAGGTAAGCTGGCAAGGGGTTGAAACACCGGTTGACCACTACACCCTGCAGCAGGCCCGCTTCGCCAACTTCTCCGTCGTGGATCAGTCTTGGGATACGTCGCAGACGTCGAGGCAGATTCAGAACGCCTACTGTGCCTACTACTATCGCGTCCGAGCCGACAACGCCAGCCTCTGGGGGGACGGACCCTGGAGCAATGTAGAGCGGGGGCAGGCGTCCCCGCCGGACGCTCCGGTGCTGAACGCCATCCAGGATCCGGAGAACGACAATGTCTACACCGTCAATTGGTCGCCTGTGTCCGTCGGCGTGGCGGGCGTGGCGATCGACCGATACATTCTTCAGGAGTCGAAGGATGCCGACTTCAGCACGATTGCCCGGCAGTGGTCGACGACGGGCACGTCGCAGCAGGTAGAGAATGACGAGTTCAGTACGTTCTACTATCGCGTGCGCGCTGACGATTTGGACTGCTGGGGACACGGCCCCTGGAGTGCTGTTCGGTCAATCACCACAGCCTGGAGTTACTTCGACGATTTCAGCGACGTAAACAGCGGGTGGCCGTCCTTGGTTGACGACGAGCGTTGGGCTTTCTATGAAGTTGATCCCAGCCCGCCAAAGCCTGGCGATGGGTCTCCCTATCCTCGCGATGGCAACGGCTACTTCATCGCCCGGCGCAGCGGCGGTGAGCCACTGGCGCGGTTTGGGCCTGGGGTGGCCGTACCATCGGGCAACTACGAGATCGAGGTGGACACGCGTTGGTGGGATGCTCGTTGGTATGCGACCTACCAGATTCTGTTTGGCGGGAACGAGTCACTCTCGGAGTATTACGCCGTTCGGGTGATGATCGATGACATCGAACAACTGTGCAAGTTCTCATTGGTCAAGCACTCGGATTCAGGGACCAGGGTACTCAACGATGGCTGGTGGGATGTCGAGGACATCTACTGCGGTGAGCGTCGAGAGGGCGGGGACCCTTCCTGGAACCACTGGAGAATCCGCCGCGAAGGCGATTGGATCGAGGTGCACGTCAACGGTGAGTACTTGGGCGAGTGGAAGGACGGCAGCTACCGCGCCAATCGGTACTTCGGAGTCCGGTCGACGTTGTATGAGGGGTTCACACCGTCCAAACCCGAATATGACAACTGGAGTGTGAAGCTGCTGGACTAGGCTGACCGTCAAGCCCTGTGGAGAGGGGGAGGCCTTAGGCCTCCCCTTTTTCGTAGCGGGCCTCCGACCGAGTCTATGGCTTCCCTACGCAACAAGGGAGTGTCTGCACAGAAGTGCGATGAAGAAGCGTTGGTTGAACGTCCTGCGCATCGTGATCAGCGCAGGGGCCCTGGCCTTCCTTTTCTGGAGGGTGGTCAGCCCTGATGAGACGCTCGACGTGGTACGTCGGGCTGATCTCTCCTACCTCTTCGTTGCCTTTTCGCTCTTCGTGATTAGTCTGGTGATCCGCGCTTACCGCTGGATCATCCTGCTTCGGGGTCTCGATCTTGAAGTCTCTCTTGACCGGCTGGTTCGTCTCTACTTCGTGGGCCAGTTCTTCAGCAGCTTCCTGCCTACCCAGTTCGGCGGCGACGTGATGCGAGCGGTCGAGCTGACGGAGGATACGGATGCATCGGCCGCCGTGGGGACTGTCCTCCTCGACCGGATGACGGGTCTCCTGGTGCTGCTCGTTATGGGGCTTGCGGCCCTGCCCTTCGTCGTGACCCAGATGGAGGCTTGGCTGGTCTTCCTTCTTCTCGGCGTGACGAGCGTCGGCCTGATCCTGGGGGCGCTGATCCTGGAGGGCCGGCTGCTCCGTCGAGTGACGGGATGGTTGCCCAAGGCCCTCTCCCTCTCCGGTCAGGGCGTCTTGGCACAGATCTACGCTGCGGTGACCGGGTGCGGTTGGCCGGCTGTTTCCCGGGCCCTCTTGGTCTCGGTGGGATTCAATGTGGTCAATATCCTCATCAACTGGCTCTGCGGTCGGGCCGTTGGGATTGGCATCGGTTTGGGGTACTTCTTCGCCACCACGCCCATCCTCTCCGTCTCCGGGCTGATTCCCTCCATCGGCGGGTGGGGCGTGCGAGAGGCCGTGAGCACGGCCCTTTTCACCCCCCTGGGCGCAGACAAGAGCGTCGCGGTGGCGCTCGGGCTGGCACTCAACGGCGTTACGCTTGGAACAGGCCTGGTAGGAGGGCTCGTCTACGGCGTGGAGAAATTGTGCGGTCGGCGAGCACGCCTCTCACAACAGCATGCTCAGGAAGATGATCACCAGCACAGCCAACGATAGCGTCAAATACGTCCGTAAGCTCCAGAATCAGAAGCGCGTCCGCCACGACGATCAACGCCTTGTCCTGGAGGGGGTGCGCTTGGTTGAGGAGGTCGTCCGTGCGAGCCTGGTGCCGACGTTGGTCTTCTACACGGAGACCCTTGCCGACGAAGGACGTGGAAAGGCCTTGCTGGTGACGCTTCGTGCGCTGGGTGCTCCCTGCACCGTGGTTAGTGCATCAGTGATGGCGCACTGTTCGGACACGGTGACGCCGCAGGGCATCTTGGCCGTTATCCCTTTCCCAGAGCCTCCTCCTCCGTATCCCGCCACGTTCGTGTTGATTGCTGATCGCCTTCGCGATCCGGGCAACCTCGGTACGCTCTTGCGCACGGCGCTGGCCGCCGGTGTGGAGCGGGTCCTGCTGGCACCGGGCACCGTCGACTTCAGTAACCCGAAGGTCGTCCGATCGGCCATGGGGGCTCATCTCTGGCTCCCCATTCACGACGCGGATTGGGATGCTATCGCCGAAGCAGTCGCCGGCTGTCAGGTCTGGTTGGCCGCCGCTGGCGGTGCCATACGCTACACTGAGGTGGATTGGACGCGACCGGTGGCATTAGTTGTAGGAAGTGAG
>Ga0207797_1000345_pt1 | contig 36022 bp, 30 predicted proteins | sample PRCRCaboRojoPR_6_FD_187275 | JGI IMG/M metagenome (GOLD analysis project Ga0207797, IMG submission 187275) | Marine sediment microbial community from Cabo Rojo, Puerto Rico - PR CR 10% Liquid 1 (SPAdes) | ecosystem: Environmental > Aquatic > Marine > Coastal > Sediment | place: Cabo Rojo, Puerto... | reverse complement strand
AGAGCGATTGGGTATTACAACTCCGTCAGCGTTCGGCCGGATCTAGGGAGCGAAGCTGAGGGTTTCGGAGTTCGCCTTTGCAGTCCACAATCGGCCGGCTCAACGCGGAGAGCTGGAGTCGCCACGGAGGGACGGGGCTATTCCCGTCTCCGAAGCAAGCTCCGGTTCACGGCGTCTTCTCGGCGTCGGAGTAGTTACCGCGCACGACGTGTGTTCTGGAGGGGGCGACGGATCGCGCCGCAGTTCGCGTTGCTGGCCCGGCGTTCCACTCTCCTTGATGTTCGGATGGCATTGTCCTCGACCTCCCCAACACGCATGACCCCTCGGTGCTTCCTCATCCGGTCCGCACGTCTCGTTGGCGCTGCCGCCGTCGTTGTGGGGTTCTTGCTCAGTGGCCCCGAAGCGGCGCAGGCGCAGCGAGTGGTGGCGACGGTCGACTCCACGAAGAGTGTGATCGACTATACCGGCTCCGCGCCGCTACACGACTGGACGGGCACGAGCCGTGCCGTGTCCGGCACCCTCGTTCTGGATCCCGAGACCCCTGATAGCAGCCGTGCAGTTCTTCGCGTGCCGGTGGCCAGCTTCGACAGTGGCAACAACCGGCGCGATCGCAAGATGCGCGAGGTGACGGAGGCTGAGCGGTACCCAACCGTCGAGTTTCGCGCGACGGACTTTCAGTCCGAACTGTGGGGACGGGCCAGCGAAGGCCACGCTGGACGATGGCGCGTGACGGGGGATCTGACCTTCCACGGACGTACCCATCCGGTGGAGGTGACGGCCGACGTGGCGATCAACGAGGACCGGGTGCGAATCCGGGCACAATTCCCTATTTCGCTGACCCGCTTCGAGGTGGAGCGGCCCTCCATTCTGTGGGCGTCGATCGGAGACAAAATTCGCATCGATGCGCGTATCGTGGCACGTGTGCAGGGACCGTCGAGCGCGGCGCGTTGACAGTCGATTTGCCCCCGAGATGGACCGCGCGATTGGAGCGGGTCCCACATGCGGAGGCGTCAATTTCGAGAATGGTTTCCGACACTGAACCGCGTCCCGAATCGTGGGTGAGGCCAAACGGAGGAAAAACGCCGGATGGGGATTTCTGGGGATAGCCGCCGGGATCGTTGTGGGGCTGAGCATTCTGCTGCGGCTGCCCGACCTGATTGCAGGCACCGTGCCCACCGATCCGGGGCGCTACCTCGGCCACCCGTTCCGGGTGTACTATCTCTTTAGCCTCGATCTTTTCGTGCTGGTCTCGCTCCTGGCCGTCGTTCCGTATTCGGCGGATCGGTCCCGAGTCCGGGCCCTCGTCGCGGGCAGCATTTTGTTCCTTCTGGTGTATCGGACGTACGATGCAGGCATCGTTGCTGCGCTGCATCGGAGTCCCATTTTCTACGCGGATGTTTCGCATCTCGTAGGGGCCGGATATCTGCTCGCGAATGCGTCCCTGCCAGGGCGAATTCTCGTCGGGATTGGGGCCGGACTCGGGCTCTTTGTGCTGCTTGGGTGGGGGCTTCCAGTTCTTCTGCGGCGACTGCACCGGGCGGTGACCACGCCGCTGGGACGGCGGGGCCTGATCGTGGCCAACTCGGTGGTGTGGCCGCTCATTGTCTTTGCGATTGTAGCGGATCGCGGGACGTTTCTGCGTCGGGCGACCTATCAGAGCACGTGTCTCTCCACGACGGAGTGCCTCGTCCGGAACGTCAACGCGTCTCTGACCCTGCAGCGGGAGGTGGCAGCACGCGCACAGCGCCCGCCCGACTCAACCTACGCGAACTATGGGACGCTGAAGTGGGACCGGCCGCCGTCGCTGTATCTGATCATGGTCGAGTCCTACGGGTCGGTCCTGGCGGCGCCGGAGAGTCCTGTGCCCTACGACCGGTTCATGGGGCGGACGGCCGACTCGCTGCGGGCCTCCGGGTGGCACATGGCGACGGCCCAGAGCGAGGCGCCCGTATTCGGCGGACTTTCTTGGCTCAGTGCGGCCACCCTGTTCCTCGGAACGCCCGTGGAGCACCAGCCGGTGTTCGAGGTGCTGCGGCCCACACTCCCGCGGTATCCCCATCTCGTTCACCTCCTCCAACGACAGGGCTACGAGACGGCCACGCTCCAGCCCCCGGTCCGGACCCGCCCGGGCCTGTCCGTGGACAACCCGTACGGGTTCGACCGCACGTTCTACCTGCGCGACCTCGACTATGGAGGGCCGACGGTGGGGTGGGGCATCGTGCCGGATCAGTACAGCCTGTCCGTCGCGCACGAGCGGTTCGTGGAGACCACGGATCCCCCGTTCTTTCTTTTCTTCGAGACCGTGACGCCACACCTTCCGTGGCGCACGCCGCCCCCGCCCCTCGCGGACGAGCCCGCACGCTTGAATCGGGCGTCGCAGAGTCCGGCAGCCGCATCGGGGGGCGCGTCTGAGCGACCGGGGTGGGCGGCACGGTCGCAGATGGAGCGCCTCTTCCGCCACATCCAGTACGACTGGCGCGTCCTGACGCGGTACCTGCGCACGCAGGCCCCGCCGAACAGTCTCGTCGTAGTTGTGGGGGACCACCAGCCGTATTTTGCGGAGGCCGCAAGCCGGGCGACGCCCGTCCACGTCCTGGGCCGCGATGCGTCCCTCGTTCGTCGCTTCGAGCCACACGGGTTCGCATCGGGACTGGGCCCCACTCCTACCGCCGACACCCTCGACCACGCGGGGATGTACTCGCTGATCGTGCGCGTCCTCACCGCGCACGACCGTGCCGCAAAAGGCGACTCGTCGGCCCTGCTCCCGCCGTATCGGCCCCGCGGCGTCGAACGGGCCGCCCTCCTGCCCGAGCGTCCGTAGCACAACCCTCTGTTGACCCGTGTCACCATTTCCTACGCCCACACCGGTTGCCACGAAGGCGGACGTCCGCACCTTCTTCGACGCTCTGGCCGAAAATCCCACCGAGCGGCACGGTCCGCCCGAGGCGCTTCTCCAGCATCGACTGCGGGTGCTCGACCGCTACGCTCAGTTCGAGGCCTCGGACGTGGTGCTCGACGTGGGGTGCGGAGACGGCGCGCACCTGCGGGCCCTCGCCGACCGCATCGATCAGGGCCTCGGCATTGATCTCTCCTCCCAAATGGTGCGGACCGCCCGGCGCCGGACGAGTCACCCCTCGCTCGCCTTTCGGGTCGGCGACGCCGAGCGTCTCGCATCGGTGCCTGCCGCCTCGGTCGACGTGGTGCTGTGCGTGGGCGTGCTGGAGCACCTGCTGCGTCCAGCCCGCGCGCTCCGGCAAATCGCCCGCGTGCTGCGACCGTCGGGCCGCTTCGTCGCCCTCACGCTGAACGGAGGGCACTGGTGGTACCGCCTCGCCGATCACCTGGGCGTGCCCACGCGCCACCTGGAGACGGACCGGCGTTTTTCGCCGGGTCGGGCCCGCCGTTTGCTGGACGAGAGCGGGCTGCGCCCGGACGTGGGGTTCTGGCGCTTTGTCCCGACCGGCGACCTGCCGCGCCCGCTGTCGGCCCTGTGCTGCGTACTGGACCGGCTGGGACGACGGGTCGCCCCCGCGTTCCTGCGGAGCGGGCTCCGGCTGGTCGGACGGCCGGCGTGAGAATTCAGGCAGCGGGGTACGTTTGTCGCGTCGAACAACCCGGGCCGCGGTCAGTGATTGAGTGCGGCGTTTCGCCCACTCTTCGTGTTGGATTTTGCTTCCCGGATGCCCGACGCGGACGATCGGTACGCCCCCATCGAGGACTACGCCGTCATTGGCGACTGTGCCAGTGCCGCCCTCGTCGGCAAAAACGGTTCGATCGACTGGCTCTGCTGGCCCCGCTTCGACAGCCCATCGGTCTTCGCGGCCCTTCTCGACGCGGAAAAGGGGGGGTGCTTCCAGATCCGTCCAGTCGACGACTTTACGGTGGAGCGGCGGTATCTCCCCGACACGAACGTGCTGGAGACCACTTTCACGACGGACACCGGCGTGCTCCGGCTGACGGACGTGATGCCGGTGGCCGAACGAGCGGCCTACCGGCGCGAGTTGTGGCCCACGCACGAGATCCTCCGGAAGATTGAGTGCGTAGAGGGATCGGTAGAGATGAATGTTGTCTGCGACCCGCGGCTCGAATACGGCCAGATCGATCCGCCGCTCGAGGACCGCGGGCCGCACGGGTTTTTCTACAACCACAAAGGCGCCGTCCTCATCGTCCGCAGCGAACTGCCGCTTACCCAGTCTCGCGGGCGGGGAGCCCTCTACGGGCAGCAGACCCTCCACGAGGGCGAGCGCCACTTTCTCTCGCTCACGTTCGACGAGGGCGAGCCCGCCGTCCTGCCCCTCCTCGGCGACCACGCCGAGCGCAAGCTGGCCCGTTCCATCGATTACTGGCGCGACTGGGCTGGGCGCTGCGCCTACGAGGGGCCGTACCGCGACGCGGTGGTGCGGAGCGCCCTCACGCTCAAGCTGATGACGTTCGCCCCCTCGGGCGCCATCGTGGCGGCGCCCACCACCTCGCTGCCCGAAGCCATTGGCGGGGAGCGAAACTGGGACTACCGCTACTGCTGGCTGCGCGACGCCGCCCTCACGCTGCGGGCCCTCTACGAACTGGGCTACGAGGCGGAGGGGCGCGCCTTCTTTTCGTGGCTCCTGCACGCCACCCGCCTCACGGCGCCGCGGCTCTCGGTCCTCTACGACGTGCACGGCAATTCAAACGTGGAGGAGCGGACGCTGCCGCACCTGGAGGGCTACCGGCAGTCGCCGCCGGTCCGCGTCGGCAACGGGGCGCACGGCCAGCTTCAGCTCGACACGTACGGCGAGCTCATCAGCGCGGCCTACGAGTTTGTGCGGCGCGAGGAGCGGCTGGACAGCTGGCACGCCCGCCTCCTCAAAAGCCTCGGCGACGAGGTCTGTGAGCGGTGGCGCGAGCCGGACGAGGGCATCTGGGAGGTGCGTTCCGGGCGCCACCACCACACGTTTTCGAAGGCCATGTGCTGCGTGGCGCTGGAGCGACTCGTGGCACTGCACGAGGCCGGCTACCTGCGGGTGAACACCGATCGCTATCGAGACGAGGCCGAGACGATTCGGGCCGCTGTGGAGGAGCAGGGCTACAACGAAGAGATGGAGAGCTACGTGGCCACGTTTGACGGCGATCGGGTGGACGCGAGTCTGCTTTTGCTTCCGTTCTACGGCTACACGGAGGCCACCGCGCCCCGCATGAAATCGACGTTTGTCCGCCACCACGAAGAGCTGGCGCAGGACGGGCTCCTCTACCGCTATCCGCCCGGCACGGACGACGGCCTCTCGTCCGAAGAGGGAGCCTTCGGCATCTGCAGCTTCTGGGACGAGGAGATGTTTGCGCGCCTCGGGCGGCTTGAGGAGGCGCAGGAGAACCTCGACCGGACGCTCGCCTACGCGAACGACCTTGGTCTCTTCGCCGAGGAAATTGACCCGGAGACCGGCGCCTTCCTGGGCAACTTTCCGCAGGCGTTCACGCACGTCGGCCTCATCAACGCCGTCCTTACGCTCCAGAAGGCCCGCGACGGTACCCTCGCCACCCTCGACGAACCCGTTGAGCACGTACGCTCATGACATTTGCCCTCGACGTTGGATCGGCTCTGCTGTGGGGCCTCTTTGCCACGGGCGTCCTCACGCTCCTGATGGCGACGGGGCAGGGAATGGGGTGGTCGCGCATGAGCTTCCCCTTCATGATCGGGAGCATGATCACCTCGCATCGGGGCCGGGCCATGGCGCTCGGATTTGCGCTCCACCTCGGGTTCGGTGTTGTCTTCGCGCTCCTCTACGTGCTCGTCTTTGAGAGCTGGCAGTGGTCTGTGTGGTGGCTCGGGGGACTGCTCGGCGTCTTCCACGGTCTGTTTATCCTGATCGTCGTGATGCCGATGCTGCCGGACCTCCACCCGCGCATGGCGAGCAAGCACCACGGGCCTACCCCCACACGCCAGCTCGAACCGCCCGGCTTCATGGCCCTCAATTACGGGCGCAACACGCCGGCCCTTACCCTCGCGGCCCACGTCGCCTACGGCATCCTGCTTGGGGCGTTCTACTGAGGAGGAGTGGGATTGGGGGTTCTGTACTGAACCTTTCAACCGTCTAACCTTCAGCCTCTACTCCCCCCGCGGGATCGGATTCAGGGGCTCGGAGCGCTGGACGTCGGGAATCGCGATGTAGGCGTCGATCGACACGATCGCCTCGTGGAGCTTGTCCGGCAGGAAGTCCCAGTCGAAGTAGCGGGGCCGGAGGGCTCGCAGGTCGATGATCGTAATCTCGTCCTCCCGCAGGTGCTTTGCGAAGGGGCCGTCCTCGCCGCCCAGCCAAGTGGTGCAGGCTCCACCGCCGCCCTGGCCGGTCTTCGGAATCTGCCCGCCGTGACAGTCGGCCATCACGTGGAAGGTCTCTTCGCCGCGCGCCCGGGCCCACTCGGCCATAAAGCCCCCGAGCGGAATGTAGATTCCTTCCGTGGAGTGTTTGGCGGTATGGGCGTTTTTGTGGAAGACGTTGGGCGCCTCTCCGTGCTCGGTCTCCCACTGCCGGATGTGCTCGATCAGTTGCTCCTTCATGAGGGTCTCCCGGCGGGTTCGGCTCTCGAAGAAGGAGCCGGTATTTCGCACGTAGGGGGCGTAGATCGCGTTGCTTTCGAGGAGGGCGTCGATGCGGTCCAGGGCCTTCTCGTCGCCCCGCGGCTCGAAGGCCGCCCGCAACTCCTTTAGGGCCGAGGGGGGCGCGGCCGCGACGGCGGGACCCTTCTCTCCGCCCCATTCCTCGCTCATCTTCGTTCGGGTGTTCTGCACCGCTTCTCGCTCGCGGTCGGTTTCGGCCTGCTCGGCCAGCGCATCGAGGTGCATCGGGAGGCTGTAGATAAACTCGTAGTCGATGCCCCAGATCGGAGCGCCGGCCTCGACCATGCGAGCAGCCATCTTCGACTCCTCTTTCCAGCTAAGAAAAGGGAGCACCGGTCCCTCGTAGCGAGTGACGAGGCCCTCCAGGGCGGGATAGCCGCCCTCCCGGAGCGCCTCGGTCGTCGCCTCGCCCGCGAACGGGCCAATCTCCAGGGCGACGGGGCCGTAGCCGTGCTTAGCCAGTCGCTCATAGAGGCTGGCGGCCACTTTGGGGATCTCGGCTGTCCCGTGGCGCTCGCCCATGAGGAAGTGGTCGACCTCCGCGCCGCGGGCCACCAGCCAGTCGGCGCCCGGGCCGGTGAGCCGGTCGTCCTCCAGGGTGGCGGTGTGGATGTTGGCCGCGACGAGGCTGTCAAAGGCGGCGCGCACGGCCGCCGAGTCCGGCTCCTGCGCGTGGGTGGGGACCATTCCAAAGCCGATGAGCAAGAAAGCAGTGAGGGGAAGAAACAGGAATCTGCGAATCGACATGCGTGTCGAAAAGCAACTTGAAAGACAGAATACGAACAGGAGGGAGAGGGTAGACCCTTCCTTATGCCAGCACCCCACTCGTAAGGAGGAGGGCCCCGAGGAGCGTGATTGTCAACTGTAGGGCGAGCAGGCGGAGTGTGGAGCGGCGCCGCTCGGAAACGGAAGGTCGGCGGACGGTGGGACGGGGGGCCGTGTGGGGGTTCATGGAATCGGAGGGGTGAGGGTAAGGGACACGGACGGAGAGCGCGGCGGGGATCCCGCGGGTATTCCGAGGCCGTCCCGCGCGTCTAACAGAACAGACAGGGGCATCCGCGAATCGGTTGCACCCGCACCCGAAAACGATTCGGAGTGCTCCCGTTGCGGAATAAAACGACCGGAAAACCCGAAGCCGGGAGTCCTGACAGTCCGGAACGTGGATTTGACACGTCGTCGTTACATTATTGAGATCACGGTTCGGCTCGCTGATCGACGCAAAACCCGACAGGCTCGGCATGGTTGCTCAGTGCACCGACGCGGGTCCCTCCGTCCGTGCAGCCACGGCACTGCTCGCCGTTGCAGTTGCTCTCTTCGTGGGGGGCTCACCAACAGCGACGGCCCAGAATTTAGGGACCGTCACCGGAACAGTCACAGACGCGGAGGACGGTACGGCCCTCATCGGCGCCCGCGTGCTGCTTCGGACCGTGGGAACAGCGGACCTGATCCAGCAGACCGCGACCGACCCGAACGGAAACTTCCAGTTCGAACGAATTCGGCCGGGTCGGTACGTCGTGGCGGTTCAGCTGCTCGGGTACAAAGAGCGACGCATTCCCGTGCTGATCGAGGTCGACGACTCCCGGGTCCTCGATGTGGAACTGGAACGAAAGACGGAGAGCCTGGAGACGGTCGTCCTGTCGGCGTCGCGGCAGCGGCAACGACTGCTTGAAGCGCCGGCCTCAGTGTCGGTCCTGGAACCGGAGCGGCTGCGCCGGGAGGCCACCACCGCGTCCATCGAGGCCCTGCGCAGCGAGCCGGGGATCGATATGGCCCAGACCGGGGTCGATCGGCGCGAGGTGGCCCTTCGCGGCTTCAACGGGGTCTTCTCGAGCACGCCCTACGTCCTGACCGATCATCGAGAGGCTGGGGCGCCGCTGCTCGGTCTCAACACGTACAGCATCATGCCCAACATGGCGCTCGACCTGAATCGCGTAGAGGTGGTGCGTGGGCCCGCCTCGGTCCTGTACGGCCCTGGGGCCAGCGGCGGGGTGGTGCACTTCTTCTCCTCGAATCCCTTCCGGGAGCCCGGCACGTCCGTGTCGGTCACCGGCGGCTCGCGCCGGTACGTGACGGGCCAGATCCGGCAGGCCGGGGTGATCGGCGGCACCGTGGGGTACAAGGTAACCGCCCAGCTGGGGCGGGCGGACGAGTGGGAACTGGATCCTCAAGATCCGCAGGACGCAGCGGAAATTAGCCGCTACTACCGGTACGCCCCCGACGACACGATTCCTGCGGGCCGGCGGACCGTCGACCGACAGCTCCGCCGCGGGACCGACGTTCGGAAATACCAGGCCAATGGGCTGCTCCGGTACCGCCTTGGACGAGAAACAAACCTCTCGCTCCGGGGCGGCTACGCATCGCTCACAAGCCCTCTCCAGACGAGCCTCGGGACGCTGCAGGCCGACGGCTTTGCCTACAGCTACGGCCAGATTCGCCTGGAGGCCCCGTTCCTTTCCGCTCAGATTACGCTCAACCACAACCGAGCCGAAGAGGACCTCTATCTCCTCCGAACGGGCACCACGCCCATCGACGAGGGCTGGCGGTGGGACGGGCAGCTGACGTCCCGCTTCGATCTTGCGCCGCTCAACGCGAACGTGATTCTGGGCGCCGAGGCGACCCTCACCCGTCGCTCTGGCACCGCGGAGCTCGGGCCGGGCGTCGACGACGTGGATGAGTTCGGAGCCTACGCTCATACGACCACCCCGCTCGCGTCGTCCCTGTCGCTGACCCTCGGGGCTCGGGCCGACTACTCCAGCATCACGGACGACGTGCACGTGTCCACCCGCACCGCACTGGTCTTTTCGCCGTCGGCCCAGCATGCCCTGCGCGCCAGCTACAACCGGTCCCTCTCCTCCCCGACCGCCAACCTGCTATTCGGCACCCGGCGCATCCCCGGCCTCGCCCCGGAGTTCCAAACCATCACCCAAACGGCCGAAGTCGGGTACAAGGGCGCCGTCACGGACCAGTTTTGGCTCGACCTGACCGGCTACTACGAGGAAAAGAAAAACGTCGTCGCCACGGCGCAGGTGGATCCACTTACCTACCGCCGGGCCGGACCGATTGAATACTGGGGTGTGGAGGCCGCCCTCGAAGTGCACCCCACCTCCGTCCTCACCACCTTTGCAAGCGCCTCGTACGTCAGCGACGACTACTTCGCGTCGACGGGCCCGGACGTGGCCCTGAATGCCCCGTCGCTCAAGCTGCGGGGCGGTGTGGACTACGGCTTGCCCGCCGGGCTCTCGGCCGGGGCCACGGTGCACTACGTCGATGCATTTCCCGTGCGGACCGGCCCCTACGTGGGAACGGTTGACAGCTACGCCCTGCTCGACGTGCGGCTGCGGAGCGCGGTGCCCTCAGTCCCGGGGCTGAGTGCGAATGTGACCGCCAAGAACGTGCTTGGTAACGAGCACCGCGAGTTCGTCGGCGCCCCCGCCCTGAGCCGCATGCTCATCGCCCGCCTCACGTACGAGTTCCCGTAGTGGAATGGAGGATTGGACGTGTGGACAGATGAAAGTGGAAGGAGATAAGTACCTTCCATTATCCCTTCCACCCCTCCAACCTTCCACCCGTGGCAGTTTCACCCGCTCTTTGGGCACCTGAGTGGGCCACATCGTTGCATCCGAGGGGACTGATCTGTACCGTACCTTATCCCCGAACGTCTGCCGATCGCGGGGCTCGCTGTTTTTTGATCGTCCGACCATGACCGGCCATGTTTGGCGAATTTGTGCCGCTGTTCATCATGATTGCGCTGGCCCTGGGGCTGTCCCTCACCCTGCTGGCAGCGTCTGTGTACGTCGGCCCCAGCCGCCCCAGCGGGACGAAAACGATGCCCTACGAGAGCGGCATGGACCCGGTGGGCAGCGCCCATGAGCGGTACTCGGTGAAGTTTTACCTCGTGGCCATGATCTTCATCGTCTTCGACGTGGAGGTCGTCTTTATGTGGCCGTGGGCCGCCAGTTTCCACGACTTTATAGACAGCGGGGCCGCGCTCGGGTCGATCGCCGTCGTGTCGCTCTTCACGATCATCCTTCTCGTGGGACTGCTCTACGACGTGAAGAAGGGCGGATTGGATTTCGAGAAGTAACCCGGATTCAGGGGGCGACGGAGTGCGGCGTTTCTAACCAGATGTGGCCGGACCGTCGACCCGTTACGCCCACACGCCCATACACAATCCACAGTGGAAGCTGGGGACCAAGCCCGAAACGAGGCAATCACGTTCGGGCGATCCCACGGACTGGTAATTTCCCGCGGGGGGTGAAACAGGGGGGGACCCGTGTCATTTAAGCCGCCACACGAGGCGGAGCGAACCCCACACCTCCGCATCTCTTCCCAAACGTTGCACAATCCTATGGCTGGACCCTCTGGAGGAAACGGACAAGGCTTCTTCACGACTCGGGTGGACGCCCTGCTCAATTGGGCCCGCTCGAACTCGCTCATGCCCATGCCGATGGGCCTGGCCTGTTGTGCCATCGAGATGATGGGCTTTGCGGGGCCGAAATACGACTCGGCCCGCTTCGGCAGTGAAGCGATGCGCTTCTCGCCGCGGCAGGCCGACCTGATGATCGTGGCCGGGTGGTGCTCCTACAAGATGAGCCATGCCATTCGCCGCGTGTGGGACCAGATGGGCGACCCGAAGTGGTGCGTGGCCATGGGCGCCTGTGCCTCCACCGGCGGCATGCACCGCTGTTACGGTGTGGTGCAGGGCGTGGACAACTTCCTGCCGGTCGACGTCTACATTTCCGGCTGCCCGCCGCGCCCGGAGTCCGTGCTCCACGCGCTGATGGACATCCAGGAGAAGATCCGCAACGAGTACTCGGTGGTGCAGGACTACGAGTTTGGGAAGGCCCGCGAGCGCGCGCCGATCATGCCGGAGAACACGAGCAAGTTCCCAGGCCAGCTTGAGAAGCCAAAGGCTACGGACCTGACGCTGGAGGCGCCGGACACGGCGGCCGACGACGCGGAAGGTTCCTCCTCGGTAGAGCCGGTCGCGGCCTAGCTCTCTGTTCCCCACCGCTGCGTTCTTCCCCGAACGGCGTCCAACCCCGCGACGCCCCAAGCCGCTCGACCCCCGATGAGCAAGCCCGACGACCCCCGCGCTTCGGACCCGCAGGATCCTGAGGAGCTCCGCTTCCACTTTACCCCCTCCGACGAGCCGAAGCCCGAGCAGGAAACCGACAATCCCCACGCGAAGGGCACGACCCGTGTGCCGGAGGTGATCGAGGCGCTCCGGGACGAGTTCGGCGCCGCGGTGCTCGACGTGGAACGCTACGCGAACGAGGACACCGTCTACGTGGAGAAGCGCCGCATCCGCGAAATCTGCCGGTTCCTCAAAGAGGAAGAGAACTTTGATTACTTTATCGACCTCGGCGGCATCGACAACTTCTCCGAAGAGGACCGCTACGAGGTCTTTTACAACCTCGTGAGCACCGAGCGACAAAAGCGGATCCGGCTCAAGATCCGGGTGGACGAAGAGGACATGCGCGTGCCGAGCGTGGTGGAGGTCTACCGCGCCGCCAACTGGAACGAGCGGGAGGCCTACGACATGTTCGGCTTCACGTTCGTCGACCACCCGGATCCCCGGCGCATGTACATGCCGGAGGACTTCGAGTACCACCCGCTCCGCAAGGAATTTCCGCAGCTGGGTGTTCCGGGCTCGCTGCCGCTCCCGCCCCAGACGCCCGACGGCGAGCTCACGATGGACCCCTTCGCCGCCGCCCACGGCTCCAAGCCCGTCAAGAGCTACGAGGAGCCTGCCACCGACTCTGAATAGGCGTTGGAACGTTGCAACGTTGAACGTTCAAACGTTCGAACGCACAAACGCAAAACAGTATGGCTCAGCCCCAGAAACCCGACTTTCCCGGGCACGACCTCGGCGACCAGTTCCGGTTCTGGCCGAAGCACAACGAGAAGATCTACGAGCGTCTGGAGAGCAAGCACGCCTGGCTCGAAGAGAAGCAGGCCGCCGCGCAGGGCGACGGGGAGCCGCCGGTGACCCAGAAGGCGGAGATGGACCCGCTGGAGAACGAGATGATCCTCAACATCGGCCCCCAACACCCGGCCACGCATGGGGTGCTGCGCTGCGTCGTGAAGCTCGACGGGGAAACGATCGAGAAGTCCGTCCTGGACATCGGCTACCTGCACCGCGGCATCGAAAAGCTCGCGGAGCACAAGACGTACCAGGAGTTCATGCCGTACACCGACCGCATGGACTACCTGTCGCCCTACTCCAACAACGTGGCCTGGTGCCTGGCGGTGGAGAAGCTGGCCGGCATTGAGGTGCCGGAGCGCGCGCAGTGGATTCGGATGATCATGAGCGAGTTGGCGCGCATCTCCTCGCACTGCCTCTGGCTGGGCGTGGGCATGATGGACGCCGGGGCGGTCTCCGGCTTCGTCTGGACCTTTCAGGAGCGGGAGGAAATCTACTCGATCATGGACGAGGTGGCGGGGGCCCGCTTCACAGTGAGCCACAGTCGCATCGGCGGCGTGGCCAACGACTTTTCGCCGCGGGCGATCGAGATGATCCGCGACTTCGTGGACACGTTTCCGGATCGGATTGCGGGCTGGGAGGGCCTGCTCAACAAGAATCGCATCTGGATCGAGCGCAACAAGGGCGTGGGGCGCATCACGAAGGAGGAGGCCCTCGAACTCGGGGTCACCGGGCCCAATCTGCGCGGCTCCGGCGTGCCGTACGACGTGCGCCGCTTCGAGCCGTACCTCAAGTACGACGAGGTCGACTTCACCATTCCGGTGCGGGAGGAGGGGGACTGCCTGGCGCGCTACTTCCTGCGCCTCGACGAGATGAAGCAGAGCGTGCGCATCATCGAGCAGTGCCTGGACCGCATGACCGAGGGCCCCATCCGCGCCGACGATGCGAAGGAGGCCTACCCGTCGAAGGACGAGGTCTATTACTCGATGGAGGGTATGATTCACGACTTCATGTACACCGACGTGGGCACGGTGCCGCCCAAGGGCGCGCACTCGTACCACGCCATCGAGAGCCCGAAGGGCGAGCTCGGTTTTTACCTCACGTCCGACGGCACGGGGCGCCCCTGGCGCGTCCGCATCAACGCGCCGTCGTTCACCAACCTGCAGGCCATGGAGTACATGATGGAGGGCTCCCTCGTGGCCGATACGGTCGTCATCATCGGCTCCGTCGATCCCGTGATGGGCGAGGCCGATAAGTAGGTTTGTGCGTATGGGTGTTTGGGGGTGTGGGCGTGTGCCTAGTTGCCCGGCCCCGAGACACCCAGACTCCCATACTCCCACACACCCACACGCGAAGTATGAGCAGTTTCGACATTCAACGGCCCATTGTGGAGCTTCCGGACCAGAATCCGGAGCCGGCGTTCTCTGACGACGAGCTCGTGTGGACCGACGCGGAGCAGGAGCAGATCGAGGCGTGGAAAGACCAGTACCCGGAGGACCAGGGCGCGATCATGAAGGTGCTCTGGCTGGCGCAGGAAAAGTTTGGCTACCTGCCGCCGGAGGTCATCAAGTTCTGCGGGGACACGCTCGACATGACCTTCTCCCAGGCCTACGGCGTGGCCACCTTTTACCACCAGTACTACAAGGAGGAAAAGGGGAAATTCGTCCTCGACGTCTGCACCTGCTTCACGTGCCAGGTGTGTGGCGGCTACGACATCCTGCACTACCTGGAGGAAAAACTAGGCATCCACGCGGGCGAGACGACCGACGATGGCATGTTCACGCTGCAGGAGGCCGAGTGCCTCGGCGCCTGTGGGTCCGCGCCCATGATGGAGGTCTCGAACGGGCCGTACGTACACCAACTCACGGAGGAGAAGGTGGACACCCTCATCGACAGTCTGAAAGACGGCGAGATGCCGGAATTTACGTCCGTCACCCTGCCGCAGGACGAGGACGAGATGGGCGGCAACCGCCGCACCGACGTGGAGCAGACGATGACCTACGAGACGCAGCCCCGCGCCGAACACATGGAATGAATCGTGATGCGTGGAGAGTGATGCGTGAAACGTGATACGTGAGAAGGGACAGATTCACGTTTCACGGGTCACGCATCACACGCCATTCGACACTTGCAATTCGCCACTGAATCGATGGAAACGAACGGGACGCCCCAGACCAACGCCGGTGACTGGCGCTCGTACGATCGAGTGCTGCTGCCGCCCGTTGAGGACCTGCACAAGTTGGAGGTCTACGAGGAGGAAGACAACGGGTACGACCGGCTCCGCAACGTCTTGGAGGACGACGCGCTCGACTCGGACGAGATCATCAACATCGTGAAGCAGTCGGGCCTGCGGGGACGGGGCGGCGCGGCGTTCTCCACGGGGATGAAGTGGAGCTTTATGCCCGAGAACGACGAGCGCCCGCGGTACCTGGCCTGCAACGCCGACGAGAGCGAGCCGGGAACGTTCAAGGACCGGCAGATCATGGAGTACAATCCGCACCTCATGTTCGAGGGGATTCTGATTGCGGGCTACGCGCTCCAGATCGACACCTGTTACGTGTACGTGCGGGGCGAGTATACCGACTGGATCGTGCACATGAAGGAGGAGCTCGAAAAGGCCTACGAGAAGGGCTACGTGGGCGAGAACATCATGGGCTCCGACTTCTCGATGGAAATTGTGCTGCACAAAGGGGCGGGCGCCTATATCTGCGGGGAGGAGACGAGCCTCATGGAGAGCGTGGAGGGCAAGCGGGGCTACCCGCGCTACAAGCCACCCTTTCCCGCCCAGAAAGGCATCTTCGGCTGCCCCACCACCATCAACAACGTCGAGACGCTCGCCTGCGTCCCGCTCATCATGGAAAAGGGGGCCGACTGGTTTGCCAACGTTGGGGCCGAGGATCACCCCGGACCCGTCCTCTACGGCATCTCAGGCCACGTGAATCGACCGGGCGTCTACGAGTATCCCACCGGGATGCTCATTACGGACCTCATCGAGGAGGTGGCCGGGGGCGTGCGCGACGGGAAGGACATCAAGGCCTTTATTCCGGGCGGAGCCTCTACGCCGCCGATTCCGGGCGACTGGATCGAGGGCGTGACGATGAACTCGAACAGCCTCAACGAGGCGGGGACGATGTTCGGGACGGGGGGCATCCTCGTGCTCGACGAGGACACGGACATGGTGTCCTGGCTCCGGCGCGTCACGCACTTCTTCCAGGACGAGAGCTGCGGCCAGTGCACGCCCTGCCGGGAGGGCACCGGCTGGCTCGAGAACCTCGTCACCCGCATCGACCAGGGCGAGGGCAATCTGCGCGACCTCGACCTCCTGCTCGACCTCTGCGACCAGATGGAGGGCCGCACAATTTGCGCCTTTGCCGACGCGGCGTCGTGGCCGGTGCGTTACACCGTGCAGCGCTTCCGCGAGGACTTTGAGGCGAAGTGCAAGCCGTCGGTCCACCCGGTGAGCGCCGAGGTCTCGGGCGGGGCCGACTCAGCGGTGGCCGCCACCGAGTAGTGCGTTCGCTGAGCCGGGAACGCGGGGGCTCGTTCGAAACGAATCGTCGCGCCCGATGATGGCTCGTCTCTTGCCCCTCCTTCTCCTCGGCGTTGTGCTCGGCGCGTGCGGCGGGGCCTCCGACGCGGATCAGGCAGAGACGACCTACGGCACGCCCGTCGACGCGACCGAAGCACTCCCTGCTCCCGCCGTCGCCGGGGAGGACAGTCTGTACGTCGGCCACAGGGTGACGATTGACGGTCGCATCACCGCCCTTCGTAAGAGCGGCTGCGAGGTGCACCTGTCCACTGATGCCGCGCCGCTTGTCGTCACGGCGCGTCGCATCGCTGGGGGAAACTGCGCCTGGCAGGTGCCCCGAGACGCACAGGGCTTCGCTGTTGCCTCGGGCACGCTGCGCGTTGCGGACGACACCCTCCGCCTCACGGCGAACGGTGTGCGGGTGACGCCCGTCCGGTTCTCGAATCCAGACTCTTGATCTCCTGAAGCAGATCGAAGGTGGTGTTGAAATCGATTGTGTAAAGCCGTTCTGTACGGACTCCCCCCCTTGGCGGTGGACGGCTCTACAGCTCCGCGCTCCATTCTGACGCCTCTCTGTCCAACTCCCCGAATGCCATGTCTACGCTAGCCCGTCTCTGCTGCATTGCTGCGCTCTTCTGCGTCGCCGTGATGGCCGGCGCCTGCCAGCCGGAGCCGTCGTCGGCCCCGGACGCGACCGTTCAGACGTACGGGGCATCTGTCGATACGGCGTCGGCTCGGGCGGCCTCGGAAGTGGCGGCGGACCCGTCGAAGCTTGAGGGAACGACCGTGACGGTCAGCGGACGCATCTCGACGGTATGTCAGAAGAAGGGCTGCTGGCTTGCGCTGGATACGGGCACGGCGAAGCCCATCCGCGTGCTCGTGCCGCGCACCGACGATGGATACGAATTCACGGTGCCGACGACGCTGGCTGGGCAGGCCATGGTCACGGGCACGCTTCAAACCGTCGAGCTCGACGCCGCCACGCAGAAGCACCTTGAGCAGGACGGCGCCGCGCCGGCCCAAGCCCGGGAGGTACAGATCGCGGCGACGGGCCTTCGGGTGGTGCCCGACGCTTAGCCTTTCGGGTCAGGCATCGCTGCGCGTCGCGGACCACACGCTCCGCCTCACGGCGAACGGTGTGCGGGTGACGCCCGTTCGACCCTCCAGTCCGGACTCTTAACGTCGATCCCAAAGGCACCATGACTACCGCGCCCCGACCGCAGAGAGGAAGTAGTCCCCGGGCTGCGACTAAAACCGGTCCGCCACCCTCCATCGCCCATCGTGTCGTCAACGACGCCCCGATCTCTTTGGAAGAGTACCTCGAACGCGAGCAGGAAAGTGAAGAGCGCCACGAATATGTTGACGGATGGATAATCGATATGGCTGCCGCCGCAAGCTGGCGTCACAGCGTGATTACGTCGAACATCGACCGTGAGCTCGGCTTCCAATTCAAAGAGACAGATTGCCGGACTGCCTCCCGAGACATCATCGTTCCGTTTCCGGGAACAGATCGATCTGCCTATCCTGACCTCGTGGTCGTCTGTGGAGGACCAGAGCTTGATCCCGAGCGAAGTGATCTCCTGCACAATCCGAGGGTGGTGTTCGAAGTGTTGTCCCCCTCGACGATGGATTACGACCGCGGCGAGAAATTTGCTCGATACCGCCGGATCGACACCCTCCAGGAGTACCTCCTCGTCGCCCAGGACGCCCCCCACGTCGAGCACTACGTCCGCCAGGACGACGGAAGCTGGCGCTTCACCGAGACCGACGGTCTCAACGCCACCATCACGCTGCCGTCGGTGGAGGCTGAACTTCCACTCGCTGAGGTCTACCTTGACGTGTTCGATGACGAGGAATCCTCGGAACCGAACTCCGAGTAATACCTGGTCCTCGACCCCCAACGCTCTACCCTGACCGCTGACCGCCGACCGCCATGCCAGTCATCACCATCGACGGAACGACCTACGAGTATGAGGGGGAGCAGAAGCTGCTCCAGTTCTGCCTCAACCAGGGCATCGAGCTGCCGCACTTCTGCTACCACCCCGCCATGTCCATCCCGGCCAACTGTCGGCAGTGCCTCGTGAAGGTGGGCATGCCGAAGAAAGACCGCGAGACGGGCGAGGTGGAGCTCGACGAAGATGGCGAGCCGGTCGTCCAGTTCTTCCCGGACCTCCAGGCCAGTTGCACGGTCGACCTGCAGGACGGCATGGTCGTCAAGACGCACCGCTCCAGCGAAGAGGTGGAGGAGGCGCAGACGGACAATCTGGAGTTTCTGCTCGCCAACCATCCGCTCGACTGCCCCATCTGCGACCAGGCCGGGCACTGCCCGCTCCAGATTCAGGCCTACAAGTACGGGCCGGAGGGCTCCCGCTTTGAGTTCCGCAAGGTGCACAAGCCGAAGCGTGTGAAGCTGGGCCCGCGCGTAACGCTCGACGCCGAGCGCTGCATCAACTGCACGCGTTGCACCCGCTTTACCGATGAGGTCTCGGGTAGCGGCCAGCTCACGATTGCGAACCGGGGCGTAAAGAACTACCCCATCACGGCGCCGGGCGAAGAGTTCGACGAGCCGTACTCGATGAATACGATCGACATCTGCCCGGTGGGCGCGCTCACGGCGTCGGACTTCCGGTTCAAGGCGCGCATCTGGGAGATGAGCTCCACCCCCTCCATCACGGCCACCAACGCGACGGGAAGCAACTGCCACTACTGGGTGCGCGACAATCAGGTGCTGCGCATCACCCCGCGGCAGAACATGGAGGTCAACGAGTACTGGCTGCCCGACGAGGACCGGCTCGTCTACAACAAGTTCAACGACAACCGCCCGGACGGCCCCCACATCCGCCGCAACGACACGCGTACACAGAGCAACTGGGAGCAGGCCTACGCCCAGGCGGCCTCGCTGCTCGGCGGCACCGATCCGGAGCGCATCCTCTTCCTCGGTTCCGCCCACGCCACGGTGGAGGACAACTACCTCCTCACCCAGCTCGCCGACGCGCTTGGCGTCGACGCCCCGCGCTACATCCCGCACATTGAGCCCGGCGCGGGCGACGACTGGCTCATCACCGACGACAAGACGCCCAACGCCGAAGGCTGCGAGCGGCTCGGCATCCGCCCGATCGACGAGGAGCTGGTGGGCACGCGGATCGCGGAGGGCGAGTACGACCTGCTCTACGTGCTGGAGGACGACCCGGTCGGCTCTGGCCTCTGCACCGCGGAGGACCTGGCCGACCTCGACGTGGTGCTGCACTACTACAACACGACGAACGAGACGCTGCCTCGCGCCACCACGGCGCTCCCGGCGGCCATGATTGTGGAGACGGTGGGCACCTACGTGAACCAGGACGGCCGCGCTCAGCGCGTGCGCCCGGCGAAAGAAATTCAGGGCGTGAACCGCACGCTCATGATGGAGATGGGCACCAACCGCGAGGACGAGCACGGCACGCCGTTCGACCGCTGGCACAACGACGAGAACCGCATCAACTGCAAGCCGAGTTGGGAAATCCTGCCGGAAATCGCGCAGCGTCTCGGCGAAGAGATGGACTACGCGAAGGGGCCGAAGCAGATCATGGACGAGGTGCAGTCTGAGCTTGCTGCCTTTGACGGCGCGACGTACGACGCGATGGGGCTGAAGGGCGTGCAACTCGAAGACGTGGAGGCGGGGACGGCGGTGTAGTAGCGAAGGAACTGTTTGAGGTAGAACCAACCGTAGTGGTCTTCACGGATAGGGCGATGGTATTGGGGTTGACAACCTCATGCTTCCATGAATCTCTTTCTTGGGGTCACGGACCCGGACTGGTATCGGTTTGTCAGGGACATCAGTCCACCGGAGGTCAACTTTTGGCGGCCCGGCGGCCAGGGATTTTCTGCTCTCGATCCTGGTGAGCCATTTCTCTTCAAGCTAAAAGCCCCCTTCAACGCAATTGCGGGGGGCGGCTTCTTCGTTCGCTTCACGCAACTGCCTCTCACACTGGCGTGGGATGTCTTCGGACTAAAGAATGGTGCGTCCGACTTTCGTAGTTTTGCTCAGAAGATCCGTAGTCTGCGCGGTGACAGTGACCGCAATCCCCGCGTCGGATGCATCATTCTTACGGCACCATTCTTCTTCGATCGAGAAAACTGGATTGAAGTCCCCAGCAGCTTCGCCAAGAATATTGTCAGCGGCAAAACGTACGATCTTACTTCAGGAGACGGGCGTCAACTGTGGAATCAAGTCCGTCACCGCTTCGGCACTGACGACGCTGATGTTGCTGCGGGGAGCGGTGACCGCACTCCCAGCCCAGGTCGCGTCGCGGAGGATCTGGCTGAATACGGATCAGAATACGTTGCCCGAAACCGGCTCGGTCAGTCCGGCTTCCGAGCCGTCGTCACCGATGCTTATGATCGACGTTGTGCATTCACGGGCGAGAAGACTCTTCCAGCCCTGCAGGCCTCTCACATCAAACCCTATAGCGAATCCGGTCCCCACCGCGTAGAAAACGGTCTACTACTTCGTGCTGACCTCCATCAGCTGTTCGACCGTGGATATGTGACCATCACCCATGATCACCGGATCGAGGTTTCTCGGCGAATCGAAGAAGAGTTCGACAACGGCGACGCGTACCTTTCTCTTCACGACCGGCAGCTACAAACGTTGCCCCAAGATCCATCAGATCGCCCTGGAGATTCCTTTATCACTCATCATCGGGACGCAATCTACATTGGATAGGGCTACTTTTGCCTCCGAGAGGCCGCTGGTAGGTACCGCTGCGCGACGCGGCGGTGTAGCGTCTCACACGAGCTCCGGAAGCTCCGTTCGGGTATAGAAGGCTGGATGTATGGAGGTGTAGACGTACTCTGCCTCCACACGTCCACACTTCCGTACATCCACACTCGAATTCCGCAAGTGGATTCGGTCTCATTGCGTCCCTTCGTTTCTTCCCGACCCACCGATGATCGACTGGACCTGGATCCGGGCGGCGGAAGACGCGCCGCTCATGATCGTGCTCTCGGCGGTGGCGCTGTACGTGCTGCTCATCCTCTACACCCGGCTCGTGGGGCTGCGCAGCTTTTCGAAGATGAGCGCCTTCGACTTCGCCATCACCATCGCCATCGGGTCGATCCTCGCCAGCGTCACGCTCTGGCAAAAGCCCACGCTGCTGGAGGGGGCCGTGGCGCTGGGCGTGCTCTTCGGGCTGCAATTCGTGGTGGGCAACCTGCGCAAGCGACTCCCTGGCGTTACGGCCCTCGTCGACAACGCGCCGCTGCTCCTCATGGACGGGACGGAGGTGCTCTCCGACAACCTGCGGCGCGCGAACATGACCGAGGCCGACCTGCGGGCCAAGCTCCGCGAGGCGAACGTGACGCGGCTGGAGCAGGTGCGCGCCGTTGTGATGGAGTCGACGGGCGACGTGTCCGTGCTTCACGCCCCGCCGGACGCCCCGGCCATCGACGATGCCCTGCTCGCGGACGTACAGGATGACTCGAAATAGCGAGCCGGACGCAGGGGCGGAACGCACCATCAGTACCGGGCGTGTGTGATACTCTGCGGACGATTTCAGAACAGCGCCCTCCACGCCCATGAAAATTGCGCTTGCCCAGATCAATCCCACGATTGGGGACCTGGAGGGCAACCGGGGGAAAATTCTCCGGGATGCCCGCCGCGCCCAGGATCGTGGAGCGGACCTCGTCGTCTTCCCCGAGCTGTCTGTGACGGGGTACCCGCCGGAGGACCTGCTCGAAAACTCCTTCTTCCGGAAGGCGACCCAGCGGACGGTCGATTACATCGCGCAGCACGCGCCGCCGGATCTCGGCCTCATTATCGGTGCGCCCGTGCCGAACCCCGACGCGTACGGCAAGCCGCTCCACAACGCCGCGCTCCTGCTGGAGGATGGACGGGTGCGGGACCGGGTGTACAAGACGCTGCTCCCTACCTACGACATTTTCGACGAGCATCGCCACTTTGAGCCGGCCGACACGCGGGGGATCGTCGAGTGGCGCGGGGTGCGGCTCGGGTTACACGTCTGCGAGGACATGTGGAATGTGCACCACCCAGAGGGCTACCAGAACAGCCATCGCTACGAGTGCGACCCGGTGGCCGAACTCGGAGCACAGGATCCGGATCTCTTCATCAACATCAGCGCCTCGCCGTTCTCGATCGGCAAGCACGCGGTCCGCAATGATCTCGTGGAGCACATCTGCCGGCGCCACGAGCGGCCGTTCCTGCTCTGCAATCAGGTGGGGGCCAACACTGAAATCATCTACGACGGCGACAGTCGGATCCACGCCGCCGACGGCACGCAGGTCGAGTGCGCCGCGTCGTTTGAGGAAGACCTGCTTCTCTGGGACACCGAGGCGCCCGTAAGGGCCTGCACGACCGAGCGCACTCCGATCGCCGACCTGCACGACGCGCTCGTCCTCGGCATCCGCGACTACTACGAGAAGACGGGCATCTTCGACAAGGCCATCATGGGCCTCTCCGGCGGCATCGACTCGGCGGTCACCTGCGCGCTGGCCACCGCCGCCCTCGGCCCCGAGCGCGTGATGGGCGTCACGATGCCCTCCGCGGTCTCCTCCGAAGGGTCCGTCACCGACTCGCAGACACTCGCCGACAACCTGGGCATCGAGTTCAAGGAGATCCCTATCAAACCCGCGGTCGACGCGTTCGACGAGATGCTGGCCGACGCGTTTGCGGGGACTGAGCCGGGCGTGGCCGAGGAAAACATCCAGTCCCGCGCCCGGGGCGTTACGCTCATGGCGCTCTCCAACAAGTTCGGCCATCTGCTCCTGTCCACGGGCAACAAGAGCGAGCTGGCCGTGGGCTACGTCACGCTCTACGGCGACACGAACGGGGGCGTGGCGGTGCTGAGCGACGTGCTCAAGACGCGGGTCTACGAGCTCGCCCACCACATCAACGAGCGGGCCGGGGAGGAACTCATTCCGCAGAACACGATCGACAAGCCGCCGTCGGCGGAGCTGAAGGAGGGGCAGAAGGACACCGACACGCTGCCGCCCTACAAGGTACTCGACGCCATCCTCAAGCGCTACATCGAGCAGAAGAAGGAGCTGGGCACCATCGTGAGCGAGACCGGCATCGACGAGGACCTAGTGCGCTCCGTGCTGCGGCAGGTCGACCAGAACGAGTACAAGCGCCGCCAGGCCCCGCCCGGCCTCCGGGTCACCGAGAAAGCCTTCGGCGTGGGGCGGCGCATTCCCATCGTCATGGAGTGGGACCGCGAGGTGGGGGAGGCGCTCGCCGCCGAAGAAGCCGTGTCGAGTCCGTAGGGTCCCACACCGCACTCCGTTTTTCCTGTGCGGGGACGCCTGAACCCGCTGTGTTGCTCCCGCACCCTCACACCTCCCACCCCGAATGATGCGCGTCTTTTGGATTACCGGGGCCGTCGTGCTCCTCGACCAGGTCACCAAGGCGACGATCCTGCAGTTCATGTACCGCGAGCAGTCGATTCCCCTTCTCGGGGACTGGCTGCGGCTCACCTTTACGGAGAATCCGGGCATGGCCTTCGGCATCACGATTGGCCCGCCCGGCACCGTCAGCGTCCTGTCGCTCATCGCGACGATCCTCGTGGCCGCGTACGTCTACCAGGTGCGCAACGACTACGCGCCCTACCGCTGGAGCCTCGCCTTCATCCTCGGCGGGGCGCTCGGCAACATCATCGATCGCGTCTTCTACGGCGTCCTCCTCGACTACGGCACCTGGTTTACCGGCCGCGTCGTCGACTTCATCCACGTGAGCCTGTGGCAGGGTTTCATTCCGCGGAGCGTTCCGTTCTTTGGGGGCTCGTACCTGGAGCTCTTCCCGATCTGGAACGTCGCCGACATGTCGATCGTCCTGGGCGTCGTGGGCGTGATGTTTTTCCACCACACCTTTCACGAGCGCCGACACGCCAGGCGACGGCGGGAGAAGGCAACGGCCCTGGACCGGCTCGTGCGAACCCGCAAGGCGCCCTCGATGGTGTTCTCGGACCTCGGACGGGACGTCGGCTCGCCCCCAGCGGTGCCGTCGGCCCTGGCGCAACGGGGGAGCACGACGGAAGATGGGGAAGTCACGTCGACCTCGTCGCGCCCGACGACGGTGGGGGAGGAGTCTTAGCACGGCTTGTGCTGTAGTGCAAAGTATGTGCGGGACCTTCTAGAATAAGCTTTCCCCAGAAAAACAGCACCTTCGTCGCTCTGAGCCATGTGCTGAACTCGATTCAGTATTGACTCAGAGCCCATCCAACCGAAAGAGGATGCCTCCACATTCGGCTGGATAGGCTCCAGATCAAGTCTGGAGCGACGTTTTTACCAGAGCAACTGTGCAGGCCCACTAGCCCGACAGCGGACCGCCGACCGCTGCAATGCTCGGGCTTGTAGAACGGAATTGGAGCAGCTCGAGCCGACGTTTGAGGACGGATCCATGCGGCCGTCCGCCGAACGCCGTCTACCGCCGTCCACAACCGAGCCGTGCAACGTGACGCGGGGCGACCCGTTACACGGGTCCTGCACCACAAAGCTGACGGGCGGGTCCCTCGGCCCTTCGCTGGACGTACATCCGACGGCCTCTGTGCCTCATGCCTGACCTTTCGACCATCCGCAATTTCTGCATCATCGCGCACATCGACCATGGGAAGAGCACCCTGGCCGATCGGCTTCTGGAGCGCACCGGGACCATCACCGAGCGCGAGATGAAGGAGCAGACGCTCGACGACATGGACCTGGAGCGCGAGCGTGGCATCACCATCAAGAGCCACGCCGTGCGGATGCCCTACAGCGCGTCGGACGGCGAGGAATATACGCTCAACCTCATCGACACACCCGGGCACGTCGACTTCACCTACGAGGTGAGCCGGGCGCTGAAGGCGTGTGAGGGCGCCATCCTCTTGGTCGACGCCGCGCAGGGCATCGAGGCGCAGACGATCTCGAACCTGTGGCTGGCGCTGGAGCAGGACCTGGAGATTATTCCCGTCATCAACAAGGTGGACCTCGACGTGGCCCGGCCCGACGAGGTGGCGCAGGCGCTGGAAGACCTGATCGGCGAGCCCGCCGAGGACATCCTGCAGATTAGTGCCAAGACGGGCGAGGGCGTCGACGAGATGCTCGACCTGCTGATCGACCGCATTCCGCCGCCCTCGGGCGACCCCGACGATCCGCTGCGCGCCCTCATCTTCGACTCCATCTACGACTCGTACCGCGGCTCCGTCGTCTACGCCCGCGTGTTTGACGGCACGCTGGAGCAGGGCGACGCGATGGAGTTTATGTCGAACAAGAAGCAGTATGACGCCGAGGAGCTTGGCATCCTGCGCATGGGGCGGCAGAAGGTTGATAAGCTGCAGGCGGGCGATGTGGGCTACATCATCGGTTCCATCAAGGACATCCAGGACACGCGCGTCGGCGATACGATTACCCTGGCCGACAACCCCGCCGAGGAGCCCATCCCCGGCTTCGAGGAGGTGAAGCCCATGGTCTTCAGCGGCATCTACCCCACCGACACCGACGATTTCGAAGAGCTGCGCGGGGCCCTCGAAAAGCTCCAGCTCAACGACGCCTCGCTCACGTTCCAGGCCGAGAGCTCCACCGCCCTCGGCTTCGGGTTCCGGGTGGGCTTCCTGGGCCTGCTGCACATGGAGATCATCCAGGAGCGGCTGGAGCGTGAGTTTGACCTCGACATCATCACCACGGTCCCCAACGTGGAGTATCGCGTGGAGGTCGAAGAAAAGGGCGAGCGCAAGACCGTGATCGTGGACAAGCCCGAGGACATGCCCCACTACGGCGACATCGAGGCGGTCCACGAGCCGTACGTAAAGGCCGACATCATCACACCGAGCGACTACATCGGCAACATCATCGAGCTCTGCGAGGACCGGCGGGGTGAGTACGGAAGCCAGCGCTGGCTCGACAGTCAGACGGTGAAGCTGGAGTACGAGCTGCCTCTGGCCGAAATTGTCTTCGACTTCTACGACAACCTCAAGAGCGCGAGCCGCGGCTACGCCTCGTTCGACTACGAGGTGCTGGAGTACCGCGAGAGCGATCTCGTGAAGCTCAGCATCCTCATCGACGAGAAGCCCGCCGAGCCGCTCTCCACCATCGTCCACCGCGACAAGGCCCACGAAATTGGGCGCAAGCTTGCCAAGAAGCTGAAGGACGTCATCCCCCGCCAGCTCTACGAGGTGCCCATTCAGGCGTCGATTGGCCGCCGCATCGTGGCCCGCGAGACGATCAAGGCGCAGCGCAAGGACGTGACGGCGAAGTGCTACGGCGGCGACGTGACCCGGAAGAAGAAGCTGCTGGAGGAGCAGAAGGAGGGCAAGAAGCGCATGAAGCAGATGGGCGAGATCGATGTCCCACAGGAGGCGTTCCTCGCCATTCTGTCGATGGATGAAGATTGACGATTTGGTCGACGAGGGTGGGGCAGGCGGGACATCTGTTCTGCCCCCTCGGACGGAACAAGATTTGTGAGGAGTGAGAAGTGATGCGTGAGGGTGCGTTTCATGGATCCGCGTCTTCTGCTCCAGCAGCAGATGGAAACATGAGTCCGTCCAGCGAGCGAGCGCTTTTCTATTCGTCCCGGCACGACCAATCCCGAGCATGAGACGCACGCCGAGTCGGCCGCCGAAGGACACGGGCCATTCCGCCGCGGGCCGTGTCCTCCTCTTCCTGTGCCTGGGGCTTCTGGCCGGAAGTCTCCTTGGACCAGTGTCGGCGGTGGCCCAGACGACCGGCGAGGCCGAGGCGACCAGTCTCATCGATCGCTACCGGGAGGCGCGGTACCAAACCCTCGCCCGTCAGCATCTGCAGCGGGAGGGACAGTTTCCCGTCTACCCACCTGAGCGGCTCCCCATCCCCACCGACTCGTTGCGCCCGGCCCGGCCTGACCGAGGGAGCACAACGCCCCAGGCGCCCTCGTTCCCGCTTCATCACGTGCGCCCGGTGCAGCGCCTGGAGCGGAACTGGTTCCAACAGAAATTCGCGGGCACGGACTGGTCCTACCTCGGCAACACCGCCGAGTACACGTTCCTTGACACCACGCGCACCCTGCACCTCCGGGCACGAATGCAGGCGCAGTTCGGCGACCCCACCCGGACGCTCGCCGACCGCCCGCTGGAGAAGCCGCCGAAGAATCGGACGCAGTTCGAATACTGGTTCGTCGTGAACGACTCGATCCCGGTCCAGATCATGGATCCCATGGGCCCGAAGGGACGCGGCCTCATCGTGGCGGTCGAGCAGGCGTATCGCGACCGGCTCCGGGCCCTCCGCGACACCCTGCTGGCGCCCCTCCAGCGCTCCGAACGGGCCCCGCACGTCGACTACTACTACGACCCGCGCCGCGAGCGCTGGTACCGCACCGGCTACGACGGCCAATCGTTTTTTCTCGAACAGATTCCCAGCACCCGCGTTGTGCCGGGACAGCGGGCCTACCTCGACACGGCCCGAACGCCCAGATCCGACGGGAACTCGCCGTGAGTACACGGGTCCGGGCGGGCGACGTCGATTGATTCCGATCCCACCACCATCCCAGCATGTCGACCCCCGATTCGAGCCCCGACGCCGACGAGCCGAAGAGCGAACTTCGCCAATGGGGCGAGTCCCTCGTCGTGGCCGTCATCATCGTGCTCATCGTGCGGTCGCTGCTGTTCGACCTCTTCCGCATCCCCACGCCGTCGATGGAGGAGAACCTGCTCGTGGGGGACTACCTTGTCGTGTCGAAGCTGCACTATGGCCCCCGCATGCCCATGTCGCTGGGCATTCCGCTCACGTCCATCCACCTGCCCGGCGTCTCATTTCCCTACACGCGCCTCCCCGGCTTCTCCGCGGTGCAGCGCGGCGACCCCATCGTGTTCAACTACCCGCCGGACGAGGAACCGGTGGACCGGAAGGTGCACTACGTGAAACGCGTGATCGGCATGCCGGGCGAGACGCTGTCGGTGCGGGACAAACTCGTGCACGTCAACGACAGCCCGGTGCCGCTGGGTCGCGGCATGCAGCAATACTGGACCGTCACCAAGAGCGACGCCCGCTACCAGATTCCGCGCACCCGCATGGAGGCGATGGGTATCAGCGAGGTGCGGCGCACCCGGGAGGCCAACACCGTGCGCATCCTCGCCACTCCCGAGGGCGCCCGGCAGGTGAGCGGGCGGTCCTGGGTGCAGTCCATCGAGCCCTACGTCATGTCGGACGACGAGTACAGCAAGCTCATGTACCCGTCGGGCCGCGGCTACACGCCGGACAACTACGGGCCTGTGCACATCCCGAAGAAGGGCGAGACCGTCGATCTCACGGCGGAGAATTGGGCGACCTACAAGCCGGTCATTGTAAAGTACGAGGGCCACGCCGCCCAGCAGATGACCGACTCCACCTTTGCCATCGACGGAGAGCGCACGACCACGTACACGTTCCAGCAGGACTACTTCTTCGTCATGGGCGACAACCGCGACAACTCGCAGGACAGCCGCTTCTGGGGCTTCGTGCCCCAGACGCACGTGGTGGGCAAGGCCGTCCTTACCTACTTCTCCTGGGACCACGAGGCGTGGCTGCCCCGCTTCGGGCGCATCATGCGACCCATTGCGGACGGCGGCGTCTTCCGCGAGCAAACCGTCATGGAGCAGATCTCCGAGGGCCGAGTGGCCAATCGGCCCCTCCATCACGACCCCGATCACGACTCGCGTCTCCGGAAGCCACCTCGCACTGCCCGTACGACATCAAAATCGCCCCCTGCTCTCACGACGTCTGCGCGCGAGGGGGCTAGATGAGGTCGTTCCCGAGCAGGTGCGTAGGGGATGCCCAACTGCACCGGGACGACGAGCCCAACCTTCAACCTGCCAACGTCAAACGTGCAACGTCCTGGTGGAGGCCTCTCCCTGGAGAGCCTGGGTGATATTTCCGGTCGGGCCAGTGTGGGCCGCGGCCGCCGTTACCGAGACGCCCGCTGCTGCTGGAGCCGGTCCCACATCTCCTGCTGATTGGTACCGGGCGGCACATCATACGGGTCGTTCGGGAGTTCCACCCGCTTGAGGACCGGGTAGCGGGCCTTGTACTCGAAGGGCTGAGGGGTGCCTTTGGGATCGTCTCCAATCACGAGCACCATGGTGCCCGGCTCCTGGAGCTTGCCGCGCGCGGAGGACACCCCCATGTGCCCGCGCGTCGTTTCCCAGGGCTCGGCCCAGTCGTAGATCCACTTCGCGTCGGCGTCGATAAGGCGCACGCAGCCATGGCTGGTGGGGCCGCCCGTGGGCATCGAGTACTGGTGGATGTGGATGCCGCGGCGGGCGTGGAAGTTGAACACCCAGCGCATGACCCACTCCTCCCCGGGCGGGCTCATCGACGAGACGCGCTTCTTCACCTTCCAGTTGAAGTTGAATCGTCCGGTGGGCGTGGCCGTCGAGTCGGGATTTCCGGTGTTCACAATGCCCCAGCGGGAGAGCGCGCCGTACTCGTACGCGGCGAAGGCCTGAATCTTCTTGTGGATGATGAACAGCTTCTCGAAGTCGTGCGCCCCCGGGTAGTAGCGGGGGAAGGGCGAGTAGGCTCGGAAGTCGAGGCCGTACTGGGTGGGCACGACCAGCGTGTCGCCCAGGGGTGTGTTTTCGATCGTCTGCCGGTTGAGGAGCTCGATGAGCTGAGCCCGCTCGCGTCCCTTCTCAGAGTCTCCGTTCCCGAGCCGCGAGTAGAACCGGTTCCGCGCGATGACGCTGTTTCCGCTGGGGTCGTTGAGGACAAAGTATTCGTAGTAGACCTCGGGCAGGTCGTCGAGATTGTCCGCCCGCCGCGCAAGAATGTCCTCAATGGCGTACTGATTGAAATAGCCCTGGGCCAGGACGGGCGAGGGACCACCCGTGGCGAGGAGCAGCAATCCGAGACCGGCCAGCAAGGAAGCGACGCGCAAACGCATGAATCAGAGAAAGAACTGTGCCAAGATTGGAGGGTGTCTACCCCTGCGGCGGACGTCCGTTTCGTCTGGAGGGGCCTGTCCGATCCGCCGGACAGGAGGGACGGGCTCACCACTCCTCCACGTTGGATCCAGCTACGGCGTGCACACCTTTTCGCGGAGGGTGTCGATCACGCCCGTTTCGCCGAGGACGATGAGGATGTCCCCGGCGTCGATCTGCTCGGACGGGGAAGGATTGAACGTCATCGCCCCCGTGTCGGCGTCGATGATGCCGATCACGATGGCCTCGAACTGCTGGCGGAAGTTGCTCTCGGCCAGGGTTTGGCCGGCGAGGGGAGCATGCTCGTGGACCGGGACCTCGTCGATCTGGCGGCTCAGCGCGCTGGTGTGGAGGACGTGCTCCATGAACTCGTCGGCGTGGGGCCGGAGCACCACCTGGGCCATGCGGTCGGCGCCCACCTCCGCGGGGGCAATCACCTTGTCGGCCCCGGCGTTGAGCAGCTTGCTCCGGTTGTCGTGGTCCACCGTGCGGGCGAGAATAAAGAGGTCCGGGTTCATCTCGCGGGCGGTGAGGGCCACGAAGACGTTGCTGCTGTCCTCGGGAAGGGTAAGGACGAGGCCGCGGGCCCGATCGATGCCCGCCGCGCGCAGGGTGTCCTCCTCCTCGGCGTTGCCCTTCACGTAGAGGTAGTCGTCCTCGATGACGGTCGAGATGACCTCTTCGGCGAGATCGACGATGACGACCGGTCGTCCTTCCCGGTGCAGGTCTTCGGCGAGTCGTTCCCCGACCCGTCCGTATCCGCAAATGATGTAGTGGCCGGAAAGCTCGTTGATGCGCTTCATAACGCGGCGTTCGTGGAGACGGTCGCTGGCGATCAGGAATTGGGCGGAGCGGGCGACGACGAAGCTGAGGAGGCCGATGCCCGTGATGCCGAGTCCGAGGGTGAAAAAGCGGCCCGTGTCGGAAAGCTGGTGCACCTCCTGGAAGCCAATCGTGGAGAGGGTAATAAAGGTCATGTAGATCCCGTCCACGAGGGTCCACCCTTCCAGAAATGTGTAGCCTCCGGTCCCAATCGCAAAGAGGAGCAGGAGGGCCAATCCCGCCAGCAGCATCTCGCGGCGGGACGAGTCCATCTGCGCCAGCCAGGCGATTAGGACCTCCCACGGATTCCGAAAGCGGGCCATGAGGCGGTCGGGATTGAGCGTGGAGCGCGGGGAGAGGGTGCGAGAGCGTGGGCGTGCGAGAGGATGATCGTGGGGCCAGGGGGTACTGAGTCACACGCCACGACGCCCAGGAGGGACTACGCGTTGGCCGGGGTGCTGAGGAGCTGGGCGTGCCAGGAGTTGCGGGCGGGCCGCTCGAACTGTCCGTCTCGGAGGGCGCCGAGGGTGGTAAGACTTGGGTCGAACACCGGCGTGTCGGCCGTCACCGTGCCGTCCTCCGCGCGCTGCTGGAAGGTGCGGCGGGGGGTGGCCACGACGGCACCATCGTCGTCGCGGTAGAGGACGTGCAGCGAGGGCACCCACGCAATGTCGAGGTCGGACGCGGCGTCATCGACCGCGTGGGCGAGGTCGTCGATGCCGCAGCCGGAGATGTCGCCGTTCCGGGGTGCCGCGGCCACCACGAGGAAGCGGTCGTGCAGAATGGTGGCGGCGCCCTCCACGGCATGCTGGTGCGAGGTCCACTCGTCGATAAACGCCGAGAGGCGGTCGAGGAGGGCCGTCTGCGTGGCGTCGGACAGCGGTCCGTCGGCGGCGTGGATCCAGAGCCGGGCGTCGTCGGGAAGGTCGGAAAGGGAAGACGGGTCGGCCATGCGCGAGGCACGATCGGATTGGAGAGTGACCAGAGCGACCCCTCTTGTAAGCCGCACCGGCGGATATGTTTGTCGGACCGTTCCCGACGGCGAACCGAGCCGCTGTGCCGGACCCCAGCGGACGGAGGAACGATGAAGAGCCCTGTCCGTCACAGTTTTGTGTGAAGAAAACGAGAAATGAAACGCGGGGAGACCATCGGACACGAAATGGCCCGCCGTTGCGCCAGGGCCCTCGCTCCTCCCAAAGACTGACCCGGTAGACGTTATGTCCCGCTATCGCACTGTCGTCAACTGGATCGACGAGCACCGAACCGTTGCTCTCGACCTCGTCCGCATCTATCTGGGCGTCGGGCTCTTCGTGCGGGGCCTGCTGTTCGCGTATCAGAGCCAGGGGGTAGGGGTGCTCGTGGATCTGTCCCAGTTCTCCGTCGCCTCGGCTGCGCTCGCGCACTACGTGACGTTTGCCCACCTCGTCGGGGGGCTCATGCTGGCGGTCGGGCTCCTCACCCGCCTCGCGGCGCTCGTGCAGATTCCCATCCTCGCCGGCGCCGTGTTTCTGGTGCACCTCGAACAGGGCCTCCTGACGGCCGATCAGTCGCTGGAGTTTTCGGCGCTCGTCTTCTTTCTGCTCCTGGTCGTCTTCGTGTTCGGGCCGGGCGAGTGGGCGGCCGACCGGTACGTCTTTGAGCGCGAGCCGGAGTTGGAGGACGAGGAGCCGGAGTTGTGGTGGCGCGACGATGACTTTGAGCAGGAGCCGGTGGCCGAGCCCGCGGGCGATGGCGGCGTAGGCGTCGCTCAGGCCCGACGGACGAGTGCCAAGGAGGCCCTCGCCGAACAGGTGGATGCCCAGCCCTGTGCATGTGGCAACGACCTGACGCATCCGCGGATCACGGCGCAGCCGCAGTACGGGTGGAGCGCCGGATTCTTCTTCATGCTCGGCATCTCCGCGCCCGTGAAGGAGGTCGTCTTCTACTGCGAGGAGTGCGGGACGGTGATGAAGCGCACCCGCGACCCCGAGATTCTGCAGAAGTACCGCTGGCACACGTCTTGAACGTTTGGGCGTGGGGGCGTGGGAGAATGGGGGAACGGGAGAGGGGGCGCTGCTTTGTCTGGAAATGGGGGGCATGCTCCCGACGTGTACGATGGAATTCGGTAGTTCCTGCTGATTGATGAGTGACGGGTCGACAAATTCGGAGTCCGGTGCCTCGGGGGATTTGTCCGCGGCGCTCGTGCTGGGGGGTGGTGGGGCGCGGGCGGCCTATCAGACCGGGGTGCTGGAGTACGTGGGCGAGGCGTTTCCGCGGGCTTCGGTGCCTCTCATGACGGGCGTGTCGGCCGGCTCCATCAATGCCGCCCACCTCGCGGCCGATCCCGGGCCGTGGGCCCACCGCACCGCGCGGCTCACGAGCTACTGGGAGGAACTGACGATGGACGACGTGTTCACGCCGCGGTCCCTCTGGACGCTGGGTCGGTCGCTGGTGCGCGGCACGCCTGGCCCCAAGCAAACCCTCCTCGACACCGCGCCGCTTCGCACGTACCTCGATCAGCGCCTGCCGACGAATGCGAACGGAGAGCTGACGGGCGTCGCTGAGAACCTGGACGCGGACCGCCTGGAAGGCCTGGCCATCTCCACGTCCAACTACGCCACGCTCCAGACGGTCACCTGGGTGCAGGGCTGCGAGATGAAGGACTGGGAGCGGCCCAACCGGATCGGGCGCCGGACGCGGCTCCACCTCGATCACGTGATGGCCTCCACGGCCCTGCCCATGGTGTTCCCGGCCGTGCGGCTGGAGGAGGCCTGGTACGGCGACGGCGGCCTCCGCATGCTCGATCCCCTCGCCCCTGCCGTCCACCTGGGGGCGGACCGCCTCTTTGTCGTCTCCACCCGCTACGAGCGGACGCAGGCCGAGGCCAACCGCGCGGCCCGCACGCCGGCCTACCCGTCCCTCTTCCAGATGATGGGCATTCTCGCCAACGTGCTCTTCCTCGACGTGCTGGAGCACGACGCCGCCGTCCTGCGCCGCATCAACCGCCTCCTACGCCGCATCGATACGGACCAGCGCGGGCCCCTCCGCCCCATCGACCTGCTCGTGCTGCGCCCGTCCAGGGATCTCGGGGCGCTGGCGGGCGACTACGACCTCGACATCGGTGGGGCCATGGGTGGGCTCCTCAACCTCGTGGAGTGGCGCACCGACCCGCCGCCCGACTGGTGGAGCATGCTCCTCTTTGAACACGGCTTCATCCACCGCCTTCTCGAACTCGGCTACAACGACGCCAAGCAGCAGCACGACCGCATCGAGGCGTTCTTTGCGCGGGAGCCGATGGATCAGTCCTCGTCCGTCTCCCTGCGCTCGTAGGTGACGAACCGAAAGCCGTCCCGCTCGTCGACCGCGATCGTCTCGAATACGTCTCCCACGAGGGGCTCGTACGGCGGAAAGTACGTATCGCCCTCGTATTCGCCTTCGATCAGGGTCAGCTCCAGCCGGTCCGCCTTCGGAAGAAACTGCTCGTAGATCGACTCGCCGCCGCCGATAAATACGATCTCCTCGTCAGCCACGGCCTCCAGCGCGGCGTCGATCGACGCGTAGGTCTCGATTTCGGGGTAGTCCTCAAACGGGCCCTGTGTGGTGAGCACCACCATGCGACGGTCGGGCAGCGGACCGCCAAACTGGTGCACGACCGACTCGAACGTGCGACGTCCCATCAGCAGTGCGTGGCCGGTCGTCAGCTCCTTGAAGTGCTGCAGGTCCTCCGGGATGTGCCAGGGGAGGTCCTTGTCTTTGCCGATGACCCGGTTCTCTTCGGCGACGGCGGCGATGAGGACGAGCTCGGGCATGGATGCGTTGTGCGTTGAAGGTTGGCAGGTTGAAGGTTGCCGGCAGGCAGGGGCTGGAGCGTCCGTCGTCTAACGGAGGGAAAGGGCGAGGAGGGAACAGGTAAGTGGTAAGAGGGGGGATACGGGAGGGGCGTGTGAACGTGAGAGCTGGGCTGCGAACGTTGCACGCCCAAACCCCCAAACTTCCACACGCCCAAACGCAGGAGCCAGAAACTTTTCCGCGGTGGGGCAAGTCCGCTGAGGCCCCTCCCCGGCACTCATTTCTATCGGACCCGTCGCCGCGTCGAATATGCAAACTACAGAAGAGAATGTCACCACTGCGCCGTCCGTCGATACAGAATCGTCGTGGTGGGCACGCGGGAGTGACGATGTGGCCGCACAGTTCGAGGTCGATCCCGACGCGGGACTCTCGGCGGAAGAGGTGGCGCGACGCCGCGACGAGGTGGGGCCCAACGCGCTTCGCGAGCACAAGAAGCGCAGCGTGTGGAGCATCCTCGTCGACCAGTTCAAGAGCCTCATCATCGGGCTCCTGGCCGCGGCGGCCCTGGTGGCCTTTCTGGTGGGCGACGTGCTGGAGGGCTGGGCGGTCGTGGTCGTCATCGCCATCACCACGGCCATCGGGTTCGTTACCGAGTGGCGGGCCGTGCGGTCGATGGAGGCGCTCCGCGAGCTCGGACACATGGAGGCCCGCGTGCGGCGCGACGGGCAGACGCAGGTCGTGCCCGCGGAGGACCTGGTGCCCGGCGACATTGTGGTGGTGGAGGGGGGCGACGTAATTACGGCCGACGTGCGGCTCCTCGACACCTCGAAGCTGCAGGCCGACGAGTCGGCCCTTACCGGCGAGAGCGTGCCGGTGGGCAAGCAGGCGGAACCGGTGGACGCGGAAACCCCCCTCGCCGAACGGACCTCGATGCTCTACAAGGGCACCGCCGTCACGCGGGGGAGTGGCCTCGGCGTGGTGGTGGAGACGGGCATGCGGACGGAGCTCGGAGAAATTTCGTCACTCGTAGAATCGGCGGAGTCCGAGGCGACGCCGCTGGAGGAGCGGCTGGCCGAGCTCGGGCGGAAGCTCATCTACATCACGATGGTCGTCATCGTGGCGGTGACGGCAATGGGCGTGGCGGGGGGCAAAGAGCTCGTGCTGATGATCGAGACCGGGATCGCCCTCGCCGTGGCGGCGATCCCCGAGGGGCTGCCCATCGTGGCCACGATTGCGCTGGCCCGGGGCATGCGGCGCATGGCCAAGCGCAACGCCCTGGTACGCCAGCTCGCCTCGGTGGAAACGCTCGGCTCGACGGGGGTCATCTGCACGGACAAGACGGGCACCCTGACCGAGAACCAGATGACGGTCGAGAGCTGGGGCTTTGCCGACACGACAGTGGACCTCGACGACGGCGAATTGACGACCGACGGTGCGCCGGTCGATCTGGACGCCGATGCGCGCCTCCGCGACGCCGTTGAGGGGGG
>Ga0207797_1000344_pt1 | contig 36034 bp, 37 predicted proteins | sample PRCRCaboRojoPR_6_FD_187275 | JGI IMG/M metagenome (GOLD analysis project Ga0207797, IMG submission 187275) | Marine sediment microbial community from Cabo Rojo, Puerto Rico - PR CR 10% Liquid 1 (SPAdes) | ecosystem: Environmental > Aquatic > Marine > Coastal > Sediment | place: Cabo Rojo, Puerto... | reverse complement strand
CTCGAGGGCTGGTACTGGGTGATGGACCTGCTCTACGCGGTCACCGGTCTCGAGATGATCAACCCCGACTTCCGGTTCATGCACCGGGCAATCCTCGTCGGGCTGTGTATCGGCGTGATGGCCCCGCTCATCGGGACCTTCCTCGTCCACCGCCAGCTCGCGCTCATCGGCGACGCGCTGGCCCACACCGCGTTCGCCGGGGTCGCGGTCGGCCTGTTCCTGAACGGCGTCCTCGAACTCGGGGTCTCGCCGTACCTCACGGCCGTCGTCGTGGCGATGCTCGCGGCGCTGCTCATCGAACTCATCTCGGAGGTCACGGACGCCTACAACGACGTCTCGATGGCCATCGTCCTCTCGACGGGGTTCGCGCTCGGTACCGTGCTCATCAGTCTGAACGCCGGCGGCCTCGCGGTCGGCATCAACCAGTACCTCTTCGGGAACCTCTCGACGGTGTCGGCGGAGAACGCAGTCATCCTGCTCGCGCTGTTCGCGGTCATCGTCGGGACGGTCGCCGTCACGCGCAACCAGTTGCTCTACGTCACCTTCGACGAGGTGGCCGCCGAGGTGTCCGGCATCCCGGTCCGCTGGTACAACCGCGTGATGGTGATGCTGACCGCGATGGTCGTCGTCGGCGCGATGCAGATCATGGGCGTCATCCTCGTCGCCGCGATGCTCGTGGTGCCCGTCGCCGCGGCCTCGCAGGTCTCGCGGAGCTTCACCGGGTCGCTCCTGACGAGCGTCGTCCTCGCGGAACTGGCCGTGCTGCTCGGCATCGGCGTCTCGTTCTACGGCGGGGCGACCGCCGGGGGTGTCATCGTCCTCGTCGCCGTCGCCATCTACGTGTTCGCGGTGCTGGTCGGGAAGCTCCTCGAACGCCGGGGGAGCGACACGCCGGCCCCGACGGTCGGTGCCATCGACACCGACCGGACCGAACCCGCGGAGGCCGACTGATGCCCGGTGACACCCGAAACCCTAACTCCGACCGCCCGAAGAAGCGGACGAAGATGTTGAGCGCCGTCATGGAGGACTACATCAAGGCGATATACGTCATCCAGAACGAGACGGACGAGCGAGTCTCGACGTCGGCGCTCGCGGAGTACCTCGAGGTGACCCCACCCACCGTCTCCTCGATGGTGAAGAAACTGGAGGAGCGCGGGCTCGTCGACCGCGAGGAGTACAAGGGTGTCACGCTGACGGAGGAGGGAGAGCTGGTGGCGCTGGAGATCCTCCGGCACCACCGCCTGCTGGAGTCGTTCCTGACCGAACAGCTGGACTACGACTGGGCCGACGTCCACGAGGAGGCCGACCGGCTGGAACACCACGTCAGCGACGAACTCGCGCGGCGCATTGCCGACGCGCTCGGCAACCCCGGCGTGGACCCCCACGGCGACCCCATCCCCGACGCGGACCTCCGACTGCCCGAGGGCGAGGAGACGACCCGCCTCGCGGAGATGGCGGTCGGTGACCGCGTCCTCGTCAAACGCATCCGGCACCAGGGCGACGAGGAGCTGCGCTACCTCGCCGACGCCGGTGTCCGCCCGGGCGTCGAACTGACCGTCGTGGACGTCGCCCCGTTCGGGATGATGACCGTCGAGACGCCGGCCGGCGAGCAGAGCCTGCCCGACGAGATCACCAGGCTCATCGAAATCACGAGCGCCGAGGTCGAGCAGGACGCCTCGGCGTAGCGGGCTGTGCGTCCTCGGGGCGTCGCGGCCAGTGCCGAACCGACGGTGGTTGCTAACAGTTAACATACATCGGCACGAACCCCGCAGTCGCGCTCTCGGGGCGGCTCGACACGTCCCGGCGAGTGCGACTCCGAGGTGAAACCATGTCGACGTCAGCACAGGCGAACAAGGGCGTCGTCCGGCGCTATCTGGACGCGTTCAACGACCGTGACTGGGAAACGCTCGCGGAGCTCCTCGACGAGGACGTCGTCGAACACGGCATCCACGAGGAACTCCACGGGCCCGACGCCGTCGTCGAGTACCTCCGGGAACACTTCAGGATGTTCCCGGACTACACCGGTGAGACCGAGGCGGTCGTCGCCGAGGGCGACACCGTGGCGGTGCGCTACAGCGTCAGCGGGACGCACTCTGGCGAGTACCGGGACGTCGAGGCGAGCGGGCTCACCGCCGACTGGACTGGGATGGCCATGTACCGCGTCGAGGACGACCGTATCGCGGAGGTGTGGCTCGAGGAGGACCGACTCGGCCTGCTCGAGCAGCTGGAGGCCGTCGAACCACCGGCCCACCTCCGACTCTGACCTGTCGGGGACCCGGGGCGCTGGGGGCGCTGGGGCCGTTCCCTACGGCCCCGTCACGTACCAGTAGCCGGTCAGCACGACGATGGCGACGAGGCCCCCGAGGAAGAACAGCAGGAGCGGGTCGGGGTTGACGAGGAGGCTCTCGAGCCCGCCGCGGGCCGGTTCGGCAGCGACGCCACCGGCACCGCCACCGTCGGCGGCCGACTCGGCGGCGAGTGAGACCCCCTGGTCCGCGGTCGGTGCGGCGGGCGCGAGGAGATCGCGGAGGCTCCCCGCAGCGGCGACGGCCACGGCGAGGAACAGGTAGAGTCCCAGCACACGGCCGAGGAGTCGTGAGAGCCGCGAGCGGTCGTGTTCGTGGCCGGCGAAGAGGACGACTGCCTCGCTCTTGGGCGCGAAGATGGTCATCTCGTTGCCCTTCTCGGAGTAGCCGATTCCGGCGGGTTCGATGAGGTCGGCCTCCTCCAGTCGCCCGAGGTGGTAGTGGACGTTCTGGAGGCTGGTGCCCACCTCGTCGCGGACCTCGGGCGGCGTACTCGGCTGTTCGTAGATGTGCGAGAGGATACGCCGGGCCGTCTCGCTCGAGAGTGCCTCGAACGCCCGGTCAGCCTCGACACCCTCGATGTCGAGGACGCGGGCCGACTCCGGCGCGCGCTCGGACTCGACGCGACGCGGTAACAGTCCCATCGCCCGTCCATAGCGACCCGATATAGAAGGGTCTTCTCTTGGTTCAAACGGTGGTTTGAGCTATCACGGGGCAGCATCAAACGGGGGCGGAATCGTGGCAGGGGGGGTCGCTGTAGACGTCGGTACACCTACCCGCTTCGAGCGCCGGAGGCGCGACGAGCGCAGTTTTTCCCACGTTTTTCCGACGAGTGGTGCCCGCGCAGCGGGCACCCGAGGAGTACAAAATGGGTTCCTAGATGTGGCCCTGCTCTTCCAGCCCGTCCATGATGTCGTCGACGAGGTCGTCGACGGAGTCGTAGGGGAACTCCTGACTGCCGCCGCCCTTGGTGTTCAGTTCCATCGCGGTCATCGAGAACTCGCCCGACTCGAACGTCGTGCCCGGGCCCGCGGGGAGTGCCGGCACGAGGTCCATGGGGCTGTTCACGGGGTAGTCGGCGCCCTCGAAGGCGTCGACGAACTGCTGACGGAGGTCGTCCTTGTCTACCATCGCACACGACGAGACCACTCACAGCGTGTTGTAAGTTGTGATTCGTGCACCGTTTACCGCGCTGACCGCTCACTCCTCGGAGAGCGCGCGGTAGACGGCCCACGACGGATCCACCTCGGGGTGTTCGATCCGCTCGCCGTCGACGTAGACGCCGTCGCCGGGCGACACCTCGCCGACCACCGCGGCGGGCGTCCCACGCTCCTCGAACGCCGCGACCACCCGCGGGGCGTCCTCGGGCGCCACGCTGAGCAGGAGCGTCCCGCAACTGGTGACCTGCCACGGGTCCACGTCGACGGCCGCACAGACGGCCTCGACGCCCGGCGCCACCGGCACCGCCGAACGCTCCACGTCGAACCTGACACCGGCCCCGCGGGCCATCTCCACGAGGCCACCCGCGACCCCACCCTCGGTCGCGTCGTGCATCGCGGTCACCTCGCCCGCTGCGAAGGCCGCCCGGGCGTCGGCGACGGCGGCGATGTCGTCCACTCGCTCGCGGGCCGTCTCGAGTGTCCCGGCCGGGAGGTCGAGTCGGTCGCCGAACAGCGTCGCGAACAGACCGGCCACCTCCGCGGCGGGGCCGGTGGAGACGACGAGGGCGTCGCCCGGTCGGGCCCCGTCCGGTCGGACCACGTCGGCCGGGTCGCCCACCCCGTACCCGGTCGCTGCGCCTACCCACGACGAGGTCACGCCCGAATAGCGGGCAGTGTGACCGGTGACGACGCTCACGCCGAGCGATTCGGCGTGGTCGGCCATCCCAGTCCAGACGGCGGCTACCTCGTCGTCGGTCATCTCGGGCGGGAGCGTCAGGGCGACGGCGACATGGGTCGGGCCGACACCCGAGACGGCCACGTCGGTCAGACAGATGTCGATGGCGAGTCGGCCGGCGCGTTCGAGGCCGAGTGCCGGGAGGATGGACAGCGGGTCGGTCGCCGTGACGACGGCCTCACCGCCAACCTCGAGGACGCCGAAGTCCACCCCGTGTGCCGGGCCGACGACGACGTCCTCGCGCGCCGCCCCGAGGTTCGGGTAGACCACCCGCTCGAGGAACGCACGGTCGAGTTTCCCGAGCGCGGGGGTGTCGCTCTCGTCGCTCACAGGACGTGTACCGCCTCCCGGTCGAAACCGACTTCGATGTCGCCCGAGGCTCGCTCCGGCGCTCGGACCAGCAGTTCCCGACCGACCCACTCGCAGTGCAGGCGGTACGCCTCGCCGAGGAACTCCGAGTTCTCGACGCGCACGTCGAGCGTCACGTCGCCGCCCCCGAGTCGGAGGGACTCGGGCCGGACCGAGAGTGTCACGCGCTCGCCGGCCGGATGCTCGGTGGGGAGCGGCACCGTGACGTCGGGGGCGTCCACGAGACGTGCCACGTCCCCACCGACGACGTCGGCCTCGAACAGGTTGTTGTCGCCGACGAACTCCGCGACGAACCGCGACGCCGGTTCGCGGTAGACGGTCTCCGGCCGGGCCACCTGCTCGACCCGGCCATCGTTCACCACGGCCACCCGGTCCGAGACGGCGAGCGCCTCCGCCTGATCGTGCGTGACGTACACCGTCGTCGTCCCGAGGTCCTGCTGGATGCGCCGGACCGTCACCCGGAGGCGCTCGCGCAACCGGGCGTCGAGCGCCGACAGCGGTTCGTCGAGCAGGAGCAGGTCCGGACCGGGAGCCAGCGCCCGCGCCAGCGCGACCCGCTGGCGCTGGCCGCCAGAGAGTTCGGTTGGGTCGCGGTCGCCCATCCCGCCGAGGTCCACGAGCTCGAGGAGGTACGCCACGCGCTCCGCCGGGGAGCGGCCGTCCGGCGGGTCCCGGAACCGCAGCCCGTAGCCCACGTTCTCCCTGACGCTCATGTGCGAGAACAGCGCGTAGCTCTGGAAGACGATGCCGACGTTCCGCGCCTCGGGCGGTCGGTCCGTGACGTCCACGCCGTCGACGCGGACGCTCCCCGCTGTTGGTGTCTCCAGCCCCGCGAGCACCCGGAGCGTGGTCGTCTTCCCGCAGCCGGAGGGACCGACGAGCGTGAAGAACTCGCCCGGTTCGACCGAGAGCGACACCGAGTCGAGCGCGGCCAGCTCCCCGTAGCGGACGCTCACGTCCTCGAGTTCGACGGCGACGGATGGCTGGTCGGTCACCGCTCGTACCTCCCGCCGAGTCGGTCGATGGCGAAGAAACTCACCGCCGTCACCGCGAGCAGGACCGTCCCCATCGCCGTCGCGGGACCGAGACTCGGCCCGATGGAGCGGTTCCCGATGTAGCGTTCGAGGGCGACGGGCATCGTCGCGCTGTCGACACCCTCGGCGAGGATGACGGTGGCGTCGAACTCCCCGACGGAGATGGCGAACGCGAACGCCGCGCCCGCGAGGACCGAGGTGGCGACGAGCGGCAACTCCACGTCCAGCAGGGTGCGGACCCGGGAGGCACCGAGCGACCGGGCCGCGTCGACCACCCGCGGGTCGAGACCGCCGAGTGCGGGGGCGACGTTCCGCGTGACGAACGGGTAGGCGGAGACGGCGTGGGCCGCGACCACCGCGACCGCACCGGTGAGGACGATACGCTGGCCGAACAGGACGGTGCCGAACACGAGCGTCTGGAGGAGACCGAGGCCGACGACGACCCCCGAGACGGCAAGCGGTGCCGTCAAGACCGCCTCGACGGCCCGCGACCCACGGCCGCCACGCACCGAGAGGACGCTCACGACGACCCCCATCGGCACCGCGAGGAGGAGCGTCCCCGCGCCGAACAGGAGCGAACGGACCACCGCCTGGAGCGGCTGAACCGTCCCGGCCGTAGCCGCGGTCTGCTGGTCGACGAGGAACTGCCAGTAAGCCGTCGTGAACGCCCCGCTTGGGGTGGTGACGCTCTCGACGACCATGCTCAGGAGGGGCCCGACGAACACGACGACGACCACCGCGCCGTACCCCAGCAGGGCGAGTCGGACCGGGTCGGCCAGCGAGCGAACCCCGTCGAACAGCGGGCGCCGGGTGAGCGGTCGCCCGCGGTCGGTCGTGCCGGCCGTCCGCGCCTCGTACCGCAGGTAGAGGTAGGTGAGCGAGAGCGTGACGACCGTCTCGATGGTGCCGATGGCGGCCGCCTCGGCCAGCGCGAGGTCACGGACCCGGGCGTAGAGCCAGACCTCCAGCGTCGCCAGCCTGAGTCCACCCAGCGCGAGGACGATGGGGAACGTCATGAACGTGAACACGAACGCCAGGAGCGCGGCCGTCAGGAGCGCAGGCAGGAGCTGTGGGACCACCACGTCCCGGAAGGCCCGGCGCGGCGAGGCGCCCATCGCGCGTGCCGTCTCGACGCCGGAGGCGTCCACCGACTCCCACGCCGCGGTCACGAGACGGGTGACGAGCGGCGCGTTGTAGAAGGCGTGGGCGAGGATCACGATCTCCAGTGTGAACAGCAGTCTGAACGGCCCGAGACCGAACACCCGGAGGACGTCGTTGAACACGCCGTTCGCGCCGAACATCGCGAGGAACCCCACCGCGACCATGATGGAGGGGAGGACGAACGGGAGGATGGTGAGCGACCGTATCGTGCGCCGGCCACGGAACTCGAACCGCGAGAGGAGGTACGCTCCCGGGAGGCCGAGCGCGACGCTGGCGACGGTCGAGAGGGCAGCCTGGTAGGCGGTGAACCCGATCAGCCCGAGCGAGGCCGACGGGACGGCGAACGGCGAGAGACTGACCTGACCCAGCCACGCGAGAATCCCACCCGGAACCGCGAGCGGCTCCGCGAACAGGCCGCTGGCGACGCCGGTGTAGAACGGGTCCGCGAGCACGGCGAGCAAGGGTCCGAGCGTGAGGCGGCCCCCGTCGACGACTGCCTCGAGGAGGACGGTCCCGACCGGGTGGTAGAAGGTGACGACGAGGACGGCGACGGTCCCGAGGGTGCCGAGTGCGAGGGCGTTTCGCTCGACGGCACCGCGGAGACGGTCGGTGACCGACCGGGCGGGGGAGCCGCTCAGTTCGTCGCGACCTGCCGGGCCCAGTTCTCGATCCACGTGCTGACGTTGCCTGCGAGTTCGTCGTACGTAAACGTGACCGCTTCCGGGGGTTCGTAGGCGTACTGCGAGAACTCCTCGGGCATCTCGACGCCCTCGACCGCGGGGTACTGGACGTTCCGGGAGGCGACCTCGCGCTGTGCCTCGGGGGTGAGGACGAACTCCATGAACTGGCGGCCGAGTTCGCTCTGGTCGCTCCCGGCGAACAGCGCCATCGCCTCCGGGTTGGCGTACCCCTGGTCCTCGATGAAGCCGACTTGGTGGCGGCTCATGTCCACGTCCGGGCCGTGGTAGTACACCTGGTCGGTGGAGTACGAGACGACCATGGGTGCCTCCTCGGCGAGGTAGGCGTTGTACGCGGGCTCCCAGTCGTCGAGGATGGTGACGCCGTTGTCCACCAGCCCCTGCCAGTAGTCGAGGTAGCCGTCCTCGCCCTTCGCGTCGATGGTCCAGAGGAGGAACGCCCGGCCGGGGTCGGATTGCTGGGCGTTCTGCGTGATGAGCGCGTCCTCGAACTCGGGGTCGAGGAGTGCGTCGAAGGTGAACGGCCCTGACACCTCGTCCTCGTCGTAGACGAGCGTAATGTAGCCCGTGTCGTAGGTGATGGCCCGGCCGTCGGGGTCGATTCGCAGGTCGGACTTGACGCGCTCGGCCCCGTCCAGCGAGTTCTCCACCGAGACGAAGAGGTCGGTGTCGAGCCGCTCGTCGGCGCGGACGAGTTCGCCCGTGTTCAGGCCGACGTACAGGTCGGCGTCGATGGGGGCGTCCTGCTGGGCGCGCTGGATGTACTGGTTCAGCCCGTTCTCCGGCGTGACGAACTCCACCGTCGCGTCGGGGTACTCCCCCTCGAAGGCGGACTTGAGCCAGGTGCCAGCCGTGCCCTCGCCGGTGAACGAGGAGTACGTCGCCACCGTCAGCGTCCCGCTCGGATCACCACCGCCGCCGACGAAGCCGGTACAGCCGGCCAGACCGACGGCGCCCGCGGTCCCGACGCCGGTCAGGAACGTGCGTCGTTTCATTACTCGGTGGTCGTACCCGGTGGTAGATAAGCGACACGGTGTCTGTTCGGTGGACGAGCGACGGGACTCGAGGCCGTGCGTTCCGTCTCGAGCGACGGTACGACCGCTGGGCGGTCGGCGTCGAGAGAAATCGTGTCGTGTAGTTCGCCGCGTGAGCGGGCGTGTGCGGTTCCGTCGAGTCTACAGGCGGGTCAGGTTCGCCGCGCGGGGACCCTTCGGGGAGTCCTCAATCTCGAACTCGACCTCCTGTCCTTCCTCGAGGTCCGGGCCGCCCACGTCCTCCATGTGGAAGAAAACGTCGTCGTCAGAGTCCTCGGTGTCGATGAAACCGTAGCCGCCAGTGTCGTTGAAGAAATCAACCTTTCCGGTCGCCATTGCGAGTAGACAGAGCCGAGTGTGACGTATAAGACCGTCGATGTTCGTCCACAAATCGAGACCCTCGTTAGACACACGCACGACAAACGTACGGTTCGATACGAGACGCGCCCCGTACAGTCGGTTCTACGCGGTATTGTCGATACAACCGACGAGATCTCGGACGCGCCCCGTCATATCGGCACGTTCTGCCGCGTCCGTGGGGTGCGTGGGCGGACCACACGGTCAGTGGAGCCGTCGACCCCGCGAGCCAGCGACGGGCGGCGTTCGCACCGGTCTCCGAGTCGGCCGGCGCACGTGAGTCCGACCCTACCGGTCCGAGGAGCGTGTACTGACGGTCGTCTGCTGGAGTCGCCCCACGCACCCACCGGCCAGCCGACGGCCCCGGTAACCCACCGCGTCGACGGTGTTGCCGAGCAGGTTCGCGACGTGGATGGCCCGGACGTACGCACGGACGTCGGCGGCCGTCTCCGGTCCGTAGGCGTCGACGAGCGCGGCGATGGCCTCTCGGCCAGGCTGGCCGTCCGTCTCGGCGTACCGCTGCGCGAACACGAGCGCCGGGCGTTCGTGGTCGTCGACGGACGAGAGGCCGTCACGTTCGAGGAGAGCGTCCACCGTCGACTGGTCGACCCCGGCCTGTCGCGCGAGGCCGGCGTGGAAGCGGGCGCAGTACCGGCACTCGTTGACGGCCGTCGTGGCAAGCATCAGCCGTTCGGCGAACGCCGGCGAGACGCGGTCCGAACGGTTCGCTCGGACCAGCGCGGGGACGTTCAGCAGGTTCCGAGCCGCGTGGCGGGGAAGCGTCCGGGACGTGAGCGTCCGCTTGCGGAACTCGTCTGGAGGGTCCTGCGGGGTGTCGGTCGTCACTGCACGTCGTACGTGTCCAGTGAACAAAAGCACGTGCGTGGCCGTCGCTCGGCGGCCGGGGAGTGTCGCCCGGAACACTAACGACCAGTCTCATCCCGGGGCGGCGTGCCGCGTCGACTGGGAAACCCTCGTGCCGGGCGGGAGACGCCGTCAGGCGTCTCCGGTTGCCGAGACGGCGTCAGCCGTCGAGGCGGTGGCGCTACGTGCGCCGGACGGGCACTCCTTTCGGGCGAGTGCCGGCTCCGCGGTCCGTCGCGTCGAAGACGCGATCCGTATCGCGCACCCGGGTTCTCCGCACCATCACCGCGCCCTGATACGCACTCCGGGCGGGGACTTGAGGTACGCACCCAGTCTACCCGCTCCGGGGCTTTCCCTGTTACGAAGCTTCAGGTACGAGGAGCGCCTACCGTCCCTGTGAGCGAGACAGCGACGGACGTGGCCGAGGAGGCGCTCGCGAAGGTGCCCGAGGGTGGGGCCGTCGTCCTCTTTGACGGCGTCTGTAACTTCTGCTCGTGGTCGGTCCGGTTCATCCACGAACACGACGACGGGACGCTGCGGTTCGCCCCGCTCCAGTCCGAGGTCGGGGTCGCGCTCCTCGAGCGCCACGGCCTCAAGGCCGACTACCTCGACTCGCTGGTCTACCTCGGCGCGGATGGCGTCCGCACGAAGAGCGACGGCGCGGTCCGCATCGCTCGGCACCTGGAGGGGCCGTGGCGAGCGGCCCGACTCGCGCGGGTCGTCCCGCGTCCGGTCCGCGACGTGGGTTACGACCTCGTCGGCCGAGTCCGCTACCGCCTGTTCGGGAAGAAGGACTCCTGTATGATCCCGGGGCCAGAACTCCGCGAACGGTTCCTCGACGACCCGACCGACGAGTTCGGGACCGTTCAGACCGCGTAGTCGTCCTCGCGGATCTGACAGTACCGACCCTTCCGGTACTTGAACTTCGTCCACTTATAGCCCGCGAAGAGCTTCGCGCCGTAGAGCCCCGCGAAGACGGCGTCCTTCACGTCGTAGAACCCGTCGTCTGGCATGATGGAGTCGACCAGACCGAACGTCCGGTCCCAGTCGTTCGGGCCGTAGCCCTCGACCATCTCGGCGAGCGCCACCGACCGGAGTACCTCGTCGCCCATCGCGACCTGCCACTCCTCGTTGTACGCCCGGAGCGCACCGAGCGCCGCGAGGCGGCCGGCGATCTGGCCCGACCGGACGGCCGTGTGGTCGCCGCCCTCGTGGAACGCACTCGTTGCACCCATCGCCCCACCGACGACCGCGACGTTCGCCCGTGTGGGCGACTCGATGGGCCGCGTGGAGGAGATAGGGTAGGTCTCCGTGCCGCCGCGCTTCCCCCGGTCCTCGACCAGCGGGAACGCCTCGATGCCCAGCTCGGGGTACGCCTCCTCGATGAGCCGTTCGATGTAGACCTTGCCCGCGGGGATGCGCTCGTCCTCTGGGCGGAGCAGGCGGTACAGGTGCCGGTCCTCGAGTTCGTCGATGTCCAGTCCGATGGGCATCGTCAGGCCGACGCGGGCCACGTTGCCATCGTTCGGGAACACCCACGGGTAGGCGGTGTGCCCGGGCATGTAGCCCCACCAGAACTTCAGCCGGTCGGGTTCGTACACCTCGTCGGGAATCTCGCGGTACTCCTGGTAGGCGATGTGGTTGGCCGTGTCGGTGGCCATCTTCTCGAAGTGGCCGTCCGGCAGCCACGGGTCGAGGACCGTCCCCGTGATGGTCCGCTGTGGGCCGTCGGCGAGTATCAGGTAGTCGGCCCGAATCTCCGTGCCGTTCTTCAGTGTGAGCGTGTGGCTCGGCTTGCCGACGAGGTCCGAATCCACGGACTTGACGCCAGTGCCGACCCGGTACTCCGCGCCGACGCACTCCGCGCGCTCTCGGAGCCAGTCGTCGAACCGAGCCCGGTGCATCGTGAACCCGAAGTTGGGATACGAGGCGTCGATACCCGTCGAGTTCAGGTTCACCTCGGTGTTCGGGCCGACGAAGTCCGCCCCGGTGAGTTCGCGGTGCTTGACCCACCCGGGGATCTCCTCGTCGAGGTCCATGATGTCCACCCAGTAGTCGAGGATACCCGCGGCGTCCGTCGAGTCCGGTCCGAGTTCCTCCCGGTCGGCGCGGGGGACCCCCTTCTCGACGACGAGGGTGTCGGCCCCCTCGCTGGCCGCCGCGTACCCGGCCGAGGAGCCAGCGGGCCCCCCGCCGACGACGGCGACGTCTACGTTGCGCATACCACGGTGGGTGTCCGGGGCCGGCTTAAATCGATTGACCGCGCGGCGAGAAGTGTGCTCCTGATGGCGGGGACCGTGGGTGGTCGTCGCGGTGGCGCGGCGTGCGTCCGTGGCGACGGGGTGGTCCGCGGAGACGAGCGGGGATGCTAGCGCGGTACATCTGAACCGCACCGCTCCGCAACAGCCCCGCAGTAGTGCCGGTCAGCCCTCTCAGGCTGACACGGCGACCCCACCCGCACGCCCCGGGCGCGGGCACACTCGCTGGCGCGAGCGCACCCGCGTAGGCCGCCTCGTTTGCTCGACCGGGTGAACAGCCCGGCGCGTGCGGGGAGCGGTGCGCGACCGCGAGGGAGCGGCCGGAGAGCGACCGTATGGAGCGAGTCGGCTGGGGAGGTTCGAGGGCTGTCGCGGTGCGGTCGCGGGTTATCACGTACCGCGATTCGCTAATCTGCTTCTCGACACCACGGGAGAACCGGCCCCGTCAGCGACTCACTCCCCTAGCGGCTGGATGAGTTCGACGACGTGCCCGTCCGGGTCCTTCACGAACGCCGTCCGCGCGCCCGCCGCTGGCTGGTCGCCCGGCTCCTGCTCCACGCCGAAGTGGTCGATCTCGTCGAAAGCGGCGTCCACGTCCTCCACCTTCACCGCGAGGTGGTCCCACGTGTCGCCGTGGTCCTCGGGAGTCACGCCCGCGGTCTCGGAGAGCTGGAGTTCGACGCCGTTCTCGTCGGCGACGTAGCGGTTGACCGTCTCGCCGTCCGCGGTCTCGAACTCCCACGAGAACTCGAACCCGAGCTGTTCGGTGTACCACTCGACCGAGCGGTCGGCGTCGGCCACGTTCAGGCAGGTGTGCAGGAACTGCATACGCGTTCGCCGACCGGGGACGGCAGGAAGCTTGCGATACGGGCGGGGTTCACGGGTGGACGGTGGGCCACGCGCCCCGTAGCACACTTGATCCCGCGACACCAACGAGGTGTCGATGGGGACGGACTGGCGGGCGGTCGGCGTCGGGACGCTCTGGGGCGTCGGGCACCTCGCGGTCCTCTCGGTGCCGCCTTTCGAGCAGCTGGGCTGGAGTGCGGTCCCCCTGGTCCTCGCCACGGGGCTCCTCGCGGGCGCGGCCACGGGTCGCATCGTGGACCACGTCGAGGGTGGCGGCCGCCACGGCCTGCTGTCGGGAGGCGTGACGGGCGCCTGCTTCGCGGTGGCGTTCTGGGTCGCGCTCTCCTCGCCCGGCATCGACGGAGGCGTGTTCTACGCGCTGAACTACCTGCTCGCCACGAACGCGAGTCACTTCCCCGTCATCGCCACCCACGGCGAGTACGTCGTGGCGGCGCTGGCCGTCCTCGGTGGGTTCGGCATCGCCGTCCTCGGTGAGTTCGCCGGCCGTCGGGCACCCGAACGTGGCGACGACTTCCTGCTGGTGGAGGAGTAGCACGACACGCGACGTTTCGACGGTTCTGCGAACTTCTTCAAGTGTGGCTAGCCGCCAGCGGTAGGTATGGCAACCCCGATATACGGCGGTCCCGACGGCGAGTTCCACACCGGCATCGAACTGCTGAAGCGCACCCAGGACGACGGCTGGGGCTTCCTCATCGGCTGCGAGGACCGGCTCATCCTCTCGACGCCCACGGGCGAGGAACGCCTCTACGTCGAGGTCCCCGAGGCCGAACTCCCGGCCGGTATCTACGAGGAGAACGGCGTGGTCGTCGACGAGCGCATCGTCTAAGCCGAACAGGGGTCTGGGTGGCAGACTGTCGCGGTGCGGTGCTGTCGCTGCCAGCGTAGCGACCCGCTCCGAGGCGCGTAGCGCCGGGGAGCGCCTTTTTCGTGAACGTTTTTACGCGAGCGGTGCGCCCGCGGCGCCCCCGAGCGGAAAACCGTTCAGAGGTAGCCCTCGCGCGCCAGCAGTTCCCCGTTGAGCACGCTGGCCCCCGCGGCCCCCCGCAGCGTGTTGTGCGACAGGCAGTTGTACTGCACTCCCTCGGTCGTCTCGCGGAAACCACCGGCGGAGACGGCCATCCCGTCGCCGAGCATCCGGTCGAGGCGGGGCTGCGGACGGTCGGGGTCGTCGAACGCGTGGATGAGGGGCGCGGGCGAGGACGGCAGGTCCGCGCTCGGATAGTCGGTCATGGCCTCGGCGGCAGCTTCGGCGGTCACGTCCTCGGCGGTGCCGGCCCAGACGTTCTCGAGGTGGCCGTCGAGCGTGGCGATGCGGTTGCAGGAGGCCGAGACCGCCATCCCGTGGAGGTCGAGTTCCGCCCCGTCGAAGCCACCGAGCAGTTTCCGCGATTCCTCCTCCATCTTCTCCTCCTCGCCGCCGATGTGGGGGATAGCGTTGTCGAGGATCTCCATCGAGGAGACGCCGGAGTAGCCGGCGCCGGAGACGGCCTGTAGCGTGGCGACGTGGACCCGTTCGAGGCCGAACTGGTCGAGGGCGGCGAGCGTCGGGACCATCGTGATGGTCGAGCAGTTCGGGTTCTTCAGGAGCGCGCCGTCCCAGCCGCGCTCGTCACGCTGGACCTCGATCAGGTCGACGTGGTCGGCGTTCACCTCGGGGATGACGAGCGGGACGTCCGCGGCCATCCGGGCGTTCGAGGAGTTCGAGGATACGACGTAGCCGGCCTCCGCGAGGCCGGGTTCGACCGCGGCACCGACCGACGAGGGGAGCGAGGAGAACAGCAGGGGCACGTCGTTCGGTATCTCGTCTGTGTCGGTCGCTCCGACCGTCATCTCGGCGACGCTGTCGGGGATGGGGACGTCGAGACCCCACTTGGCCGCCTCGCGGTACGACCGGCCGACGGAGGACTCGCTGGCGGTCAGCGCGGCGATCTCGAAGTCCGGGTGCGGGTCGAGGAGTTGGACGAGTCGCTGGCCCACGGCGCCCGTCGCGCCGAGGATGCCTACACGGATACTCATTGTCACGGGTAGGGGCGAGACGCCTCTAAACGGTTCCGGAAGGCACATTCACGCCGGCAGAAATCACCGGGAATCTGACGGTCGTCCGGTGACACCGGGTCGCGCTCAGTCGTCGGTCATCGTCGCATCCGTGTCGTTCCCGTCCGGTCCGTCGCCCGTCGGACTGCCCATCCCACGCGTGGCGTCGGCGTCGCGCCACCGTCCCCGGCGGAACCAGCCGAACGCCAGTCCCGCACCGAGGACGTTCGAGACGAGGAACGCCGCCCAGATGCCGGTCGGGCCGAGGCCGAGACCGACGGGCTGCGAGGCGAACCACGCCGTCGGGAGGCGGATGGCCGCGAGCGTCGAGAGGGAGATGGCCGCCGCGACCATCGTCTGGCCGGCCCCCCGGAACGCCCCGGAGTACGACCGGACGATGCCGATGAACCCGAAGGACGGTGCGACGATGCGGAGGAAGTTCGCCCCCTCCGCGATGACCTGCGGGCCGTCCGTGAACAGGGCCACGATGGGTTCGGCGGCGAGGAACACCACCACGCCGGCGGCCGCGAGGACGACGAACGACCCCTTCGCGGCCACGTCGGCGGTCGCCTGCGCCCGGTCCTGCTTACCCGCCCCGATGTTCTGTCCGGCCATCGTCTCCACCCCACGGGCGACGGCGATGGCCGGGAGGAAGATGGTCGAGAAGACGCGGACGCCGACGCCGAACGCGGCGACGACCGTGGTGGAGTAGAGGCCGACGATGACGAGCATCAGGTTGACCGACACCGCGCGGCCCGTCCCCTCGACGCTGGCGGGGACGCCGATGCGGAGCATCCTGCGGAAGTAGCCCAGGTCCGGCACCATGTCGCGGGTGCGGATGCGGACCCCGCGCCGGCCGCGGAACATGATGGCCAGACCGACGACCATCGCCAGCCCGCGGGAGATGACCGTCGCGTACGCGGCCCCCTCGACACCGAGCTGGGGGAGTCCGATGGCAGGCACCCCGAAGATGAACAGCGGGTCGATGACGATGTTGAGGACGACGGTACCGAACTGGACCAGCATCGGCGTCACCGTGTCGCCGTACCCACGCATGAGCGCGGTGAACACGAAGAACCCGAACATCAGCGGGAGGCCGGCCGAGATGACCCGCATGTAGTCGGTCGCTCCCTCGAGGACGACGGGTTCGGCGCCGAAGACGGTCAGCACGTCGCCGACGAACAGCAGGCCGATAGCACCGAGGACGGTGCTCACGACGAACGCGAAGGTGACGGTCTGGGAGGCGGCGAACTCGGCCTGCCGCTCGTCGTCCTTCCCGACGTTCTGGGCGACGAGGACGCTCCCGGCCACGCTCACGCCGAACCCGAGCGAGATGAGGAGGAACACCATGGGGAACGCGAACGTGATGGAGGCCAGCGCCTCGGTGGAGAACTGCCCGAGCCAGAACGTGTCCGCGAGGTTGTAGGCCGTCTGGAGCAGGTTCGTGACGACGATGGGCAGCGAGAGGAAGAACAGCGGCCTCGCGATGCCCCCGTCCGTCAGGTCGACCTGCTCCTTCCCGCGGAACACGGTGGCGAACTTCTCCCGGAGCCAGTCGAGCCGACTCACGCGGCCGCCTCCTCGACGAACAGGCCGTCGACGTAGTCACGGAGCGCCGACTCGGCCGCCGTCGTCTCGCGGTCGAGGGCGACCCTGCGGGTGTGGGCGCCGTTGACGACGGTGACCACGAACTCCGCGGCCCGTGCCGGGTCGACGTCCTCGCGGAGCAGGCCCGCCTCGGCGGCCGCCTCGAACGTCCCGGTCAGTTCGTCGCGGAGGTACTCGTCGAAGGCCACCAGTCGCTCGCGGAGCGCCGGCACGTACGGCGCCTGCGCCTTCAGTTCCAGCATCGCCGTCCGGAACTCCGCGTCGGCGTCACCGCCCGGCGGTTCGAACAGTAGTTCGACGACGGCGACGAGTCGCTCCCGGGGACCCGACGCGTCGACGGCCTCGACGCGGTCGCGGAACGACTCCAGCAGGAACTCGAGGAACGACTCCAGCAGGGCGGCCTTCGACTCGTAGTGGTAGTGGAGGGCGGCCTTGCTCAGGTCGGACTCGTCGGCGATGTCCTGCATCGTCAGGTCGGCGTAGCCGTGTCGGCAGAGCGCACAGTAGGTGGCCCGCACGATGCGGTCCGTCGTCTCGCCCGTGGCCCGGGCGTCGCTCTCGCTCATCGTACTTACTGATTGGCCAGTCAGACAAGTATCCGTCGGTCACGGCGCCCGGTTCGGGTATCGAGAGCGGGAGAAGACGGCGTCGTTACGCGGCGGGGCGGCGCTTCTTGCGGGTGACGTAGCCGGCGATGCGGTTGCGCACGCCCTTGGACTCCACGTTGGTCACCACGCCGATGACGTCCTTGTTGTGCTCGAAGTCGCTGGTGAACGCCTCGGGGTACCGCTCCAGCAGTCGATTGCCGATTTTCTTGATGTAGGCGGGTTTGATGGCCATTATCGGCCCAAGGGTGGTTCGCCACAAAAGCGGTTCGGAACGCCGTTCGCTCGCGGAACCCGGAGTGTACCACCCGACGCGGTCGTCGACGCCCTCGCCGAGCCCCGCTCACCAGTCCGCGTCGGCGTACTCGCGGACCCGGGCGTAGGCCTCGCGCTCGGCCGGGCCGCCCGCCCGTTCGACCACGGACTCCAGCCACCGCAGCCGGTCGAGCAACGTGGGACGGTCGTAGCCCGACACGTCCAGTCGGGAGACCGCGACGGTCGCCTCCACCACGGCGCCGTACCCGCGGTTGAACGTCGGGACGGTCCGCTCGCGCACGGTGGCCTCCGTCGGGGTGAGCGCCCAGTCGACCCACGTCGTCCCGCCGTCCTCGCCGCTGTCGAGTTCGGTCACGTCGACCCTGACCCACGCGGCGGCCTCGGACAACACCGGGTCGACCGTCTCGCGGATGGAGAGCGCGGCGTCCACGAACGTCCGCGGGTCGGCGACGAACTGGACGACCCCCTCTCCGCGCTCGTCGAAGTTCCGCCACGTCCGGGTGCGGCCCCAGGTCCGGGCGGTGACCCGCTCGCCCCCGACCTCGTCCACCTCGGGGGCGCGAAGACCGAGCGCCGCGAGGTTCCACTGTCCGTTCGGCCCCAGCGTCGTCACGACGGACTCCGTGACCCCACGGAGGACGACCGCGTCGGGCCACCCGTCGGCGCGCATCTCAGACGTCCAGCCCCCGTTCGAGCGCGACGAACAGCGCGCCGGCGGTCAGGTCGGCTGTCGTCCCGGGGTTGATGCCCCGCTCGACGAACTCGGCGGCGAGTTCCTCCGCGTCGGCCTCGCCGTCGAGGACGGCCTGCGCCCGCCGCGTCGCCTCACTCGCGCGTTCCTCGTCGGCCGTCTTCACGACGAACGTGTCCACCTCGGCCGCGAGCAGTCGGAGGAACGCGTGGGACGCCCGGTCACCGACCGGCCCCTCGTCTGCGAGGAGCCACTCGGCGGCCGCGAAGGTACGCTCGAACCCGTCGGTCCACTCGGCGGCCACACCGTCGACATCCGCCGAGAGGGCCATCACGTCCCCGAGCGTGAGGGCGCGGTCACGGAGTGTCGGTTCGACTGCACTCCCCCGCCGCACGTCCAGTTCGTCCAGCCCCGCCGGTGGGTCGCCCACGGCCACGTCGACGTGCTCGAACGCCCGGTAGAACGACACGGCGTCCTCGACGGTGGTGTCCGCGACGACGCGTTCGACCCCCGCGGGTGTCAGGTCTCCCCCGGCGGCCGCCCGGACGAGCGGCACCAGAACGAGGAGCGCCCCGAACTGCGTGTTGCCGCCACGCTGGTGGGACATCCCCTCGACCGCCCGCTCGAACGCCTCGCCGACGGGCCGGTCCGGGGCGAGCGCCAGCCCGCGCCGGGCACCCACCGCCCCGGCGAGGAAGTGTTCGAACCGGAGGTCGGGGTGGTCGCGGCGTCGGTCCACATTCCCGGGCTTCGGCGTCCCCGCCACCTCCAGCAGGACCGCGAGTTCGGCGTTCTCGACGGGCGTCCGCGGCGAGGCACGGTCGGTCACGCGCGCACCTCCCGGTCGGCGAACCACTCGTCCACGGCCTCGCGGACCCGACGGAGGACCCGGGGGTCGTCGCTCGGACGGCCGACGCTCACGGCGTCGGCGCCGTACTCGAGGTACTCGCGCACCGTCGCGCGGTCACGGACGCCGTTGTTGGCGACGAGGGACAGGTCGCAGGCCTCGCGCACCTCGCCGACGACGGCTTCGGAGTCCATCGCGTCGACGTGTATCCAGTCCGCACCGGCGCGTTCGAGGGCTCGCGCCAGCGCCGGGAGGTCGACGCCCTCGACCTCCGTGCGGACCTTCACGCTCGTGGTGGCGAACGCGCTGGCCGCCGCGACCTGTTCGCAGAGGCGGTCGGTGTCGCGCAGGAGGGCCTCGCCGGCACCCACCTCGCACATCTCGGCCTGCCGGCAGTGGGCGTTGACCTCGACGACCGCGTCGTGGGCCGCACAGACCCCTGCCGCCTCGCGGAGGGAGCCGAGCGTCGTCGTCCGGACGTTGACCGCCGGTTCGATCGGGCTGTCGGCGAGTGCATGGAGCTGGTCGTCGACGAACGCGACCGGGTCATCGGGAAGGAACTCGGTCCGGTCCCGGGCGACCAGTCGGCGGGCGGCCTCGCGGGTCGGCCCGTCGAGCGAGACGCCACCGAGGAACGCACAGCCCACGTGGGGGGCGGCGGCCCGTGCCCACGCGGCGTCGGCCTCACCCGAGAGCGAGGCGACCGCCACCCGTGGGGTGAACATCAGCCGACGACCTCCATCGCGTCCTTCACGGCGAGGGCGACCCGCTCGGCGTCGCCGTCCTCGTCGAGCGAGGTGTCCGTGTGGATGACCGGCCGGTCAAGGTCGGTGTCGTCCGACCGGTCGAGGACGAAGGCGTCGGCGAACGGGTAGGCGTCTGCCACGCCCGCGGTGGACGGCTCGTACCCCATCGCTTCCATCAGTTCCGTGGCCGGCCCGGAGTACACCTCGCTGCCGACGAACGGGGAGACGACGACGACGGGCGTCTCGTGGAGCGCGGACTCGAACGCGTCCATGGCGAGCATCGGACCGATGCTCGTGACGGGGTTCGACGGCCCGAGGACGACCGGGTCGGTGAGCGCGGTGAGTACCTCGTCGGTCGGCACAGCGGTCTCGGCACCCCTGAACTCAACGTGGTCGATGGGAGGTTCGGCTCTGTGGCCCACCCACCACTCCTGGAAGTGCTGGAACGGCTGTCGGCCCGGCCCGCCCTCGACGTGGACGAGCGAGGCGACGGGGTCGTCGCTCATCGGGAGCAGCGTCCGCTCGAGGTCGTAGGCGTCCGCAAGGAGGTCGGTCGCCTCGGTCAGCGTGTGCCCCTCGTCGAGCAGCGAGGTGCGGGTGAGGTGGAGCGCCCGGTCGCGGTCACCGATGAGCATGAACTCGTCGACGGCCGAGAACCGCCGCCAGGCGGCCAGCGGGCGGCCCTCGGTCTGTCGCCGCTCGTCGAGGTACCGGGGCGCACCACCGTTCGAGAGGCCGGCCTTCCGGGCCAGCCGAGTGAGTTCGCGGTGGGTCTCGTCCGTGTCGCCCGCGACACCCCACCAGCGCTCGCGTTCGAGCATCTCCGCGTCGAGGAACAGCACCGTGTCGATGTCGGGACAGACGAGGTGGCCACCGAGGAACACGTCGTCACCTGTGTTCCCGACGACCGTGGTCTCCCCGGGCGGGAACACACCGTCTGCACCGGCGAGCAGCTTGGGCGTCCCCGTCCCGCCAGCGAGGAACGTTGTCATATCCGATGGTTTTTCCCGCCCCGCATAGGGCTTGCGCTCGCTGAACGGGCGGTGAGGGCGACCTGCGGCGGTTCGGGCCCAGGCACCTCGCCCCGGTCGAGAGAGCGGAGGCTTATCACCGAACGGGCCGAACTCCCGGCCAATGAACACCATCAAGGACAGCGTCCACGACCACATCGCCGTCCGTGGCGTGGCCGAAGCCCTCCTCGACACGCCGCCTGTCCAGCGCTTGCGCCACATCAAGCAGCTCGGGACGGTCGGGATGGTCTACCCCTCCGCCAACCACACCCGCTTCGAGCACTCGCTGGGCGTCTACCATCTCGCCGAGGAGGCGCTCGGCCACCTCGGCGTCGAGGGCCCGAACGCCGAGCGGGTCCGCGCCGCCGCCCTCCTCCACGACGTCGGACACGCGCCGTTCTCGCACAACACGGAGCACCTCGTCGAGCGCCACACCGGGAAGATGCACGACGAGGTCCACGACCTCATCGAGCGCGGCGAGGTGGCCCGCGTCCTCGAACTCCACGACCTGAACCCCCGGAAGGTCGCCGACCTCGTGGCCGGCGAGGGACGGTTCGGTCAACTCGTCTCCGGCGAACTCGACGTCGACCGGATGGACTACCTCGTCCGCGACGCCCACCACACCGGGGTCCCCTACGGCACCATCGACCACGGCCGACTGGTCCGACAGCTCCGGTTCGTCGACGACTCGCTCGTCCTCGCCGAGGGGAACGTCCAGAGCGCCGAGTCGCTCCTGCTCGCCCGCGCCCTGATGAACCCGACCGTCTACAACCACCACGTCGCGCGCATCTCGAAGGCGATGCTCCGGCGCGGGAGCGAGCGACTCATCGACGCCGGCGTCGTCGACGCCGAGACGTTCCGGCGCTGGGACGACCACGACCTGCTGGTCGCCCTGCGGAACCACGAGGTGAGCGCCGGGTTCGCCGACCGACTCGACCGGCGCGACCTGTTCAAGCGGGCGGTCTGGGCCGAGTACGACGACGTGGACGAAGCACTCATCGACGCGGACCACGACACCGTCCTCGGTTACGAGGCCGACATCGCGGACCGGGTTGGCATCGACCCCGACGCCGTCGTCATCGACATCCAGCCGCGGCCGAGCATGAAGGAGTCCACCTCGCGGGTCGTGGTCAACGGCGAGGTGCGGCGACTGGGCACCCAGTCGGGGCTCGTCGACGCCCTCCGGCAGGCACAGACCGAGCAGTGGCGTCTCGGCGTCTACGCACCGGCCGAGCACACGGACGCGGTGGGTGCGGCCGCTGAGTCCGTCCTCGGCCTCAACCTCGAGGCCCTCGTTGTCGAGGTGCGCAAGGGGATGAACCGCTCGCTCGACCAGTTCTGAGTCCTGTCGCTGCGAACAGGTCGACGACCCCTCTCGCACTACACGTCCACTTATCTCGCGTTGTACGACTGCATACGTACACCCTTTCCGACCTTAATCTCCCTAGACGGACGATTCAAATGCAGGGAACCCACGTTTGTAGGTAGTATGAGTGTGAAGGACATCGGTCGTCGGATGCAGTGCCGAGTCGTCGGACACGAGTGGAAACTGGCGAAGTTCAGAGTGACACACGGACAGGTCGTCTGTCGCCGGTGTGACCACACCGAGTGGCAGCGCAACTGAAAGCCGCACGGTGGGTGGGTCGCCCCCGTTCCCGCGGATTTAACAGCACACCCGCCGGAGGGCGAGTATGATTCTGGAGGGGACCGTGCTCGCCGGGCCGGAGTACGAACCCATCGAGGGGCGCGTCGTGGTGGAGGACGGCCACGTCGCCGCCGTCGAGGAGACGACCACCGAGTCGACGGACATCGTCCTGCCGGCGTTCGTCAACGCCCACACGCACGTCGGGGACTCCATCGCGAAGGAGGCGGGCGGCGGCCTCTCGCTCGAGGAACTGGTCGCGCCGCCGGACGGACTGAAACACCGGCTGCTGGCCGAGGCGAGTCGGGCGGAGATGGTCGACGCCGTCCGCCGGTCGCTCCGGTTCATGGAACGTGCCGGGACGGCAGCGTTCCTCGACTTCCGCGAGAACGGCGTCGAGGGGGTCGAGCGGCTCCGCGAGGCCGCGAGCGGCCGGGCCATCCAGGCGCTGGCGTTCGGTCGGGAGACGACGGCGGCGATGGAGGCTGGCGACGGCTTCGGGGCGAGCGGAGCCAAGGACGCCGAGTTCGGTACGGAGCGCAACGCCACCCGGCAGGCGGGGAAGCCGTTCGGCATCCACGCGGGCGAAGCAGACTCGGCCGACGTGAACCCGGCGCTCGACCTCGACCCGGACTTCCTCGTCCACATGGTCCACACCGAGCCGCTCCACCTCGAACGCCTCGCCGAGCGGGGGACACCGGTCGTCGTCTGTCCGCGCTCGAACCTCGTCACCGGCGTCGGGGTGCCGAACGTGCGCGAACTCCTCGACACGACGAGCGTCGCCCTCGGCACGGACAACGTGTTCCTGAACGCCCCCACGATGTTCCGGGAGATGGAGTTCACCGCGAAACTCTGTGACGTGAGCGCCACCGAGGTCCTCCGGATGGCGACCCGGGCGGGTGCGGAGATCGTGGACCTGAACTGCGGCACCATCGAGGAGGGCCGGGAGGCACGACTGGTCGTCCTCGACGGCGACTCCGACAACCTCGCGGGCGCACAGGACGTGGTCCGGGCCGTCGTCCGCCGGGCGGGTGTGGCCGACGTGAAGTCGGTCTTGCTCGAGCGACCCGACCTCGCGGGGTAAACGTCGCCAGGGGGCAAACGTTCATACCGAGTGGCGTGTCACTCATTCACATGTACGAACGAGTCCTCGTGCCCACCGACGGGTCGCCGGGGATGGACAGCGTCGTGGCTCACGCCGCCTCGCTGGCGTCGGTCCACGGCGCGACCCTCGACTTCGTCTACGTCGTCAACACCGCTGCGTTCGCCAACCTCCCGATGGAGACGTCGTGGGAGGGACTGAGCAGCACGCTCCGCGACGAGGGAGAGGCGGCACTCGACGCCGCGGCGGAGGCGGCCGGCGACGTCCCCCACGAACGCCACCTCCTCGAAGGAGGGCCGTCACGCGAGATAACCGCGTACGCCGAACGGTCCGGGGCCGACCTCGTCGTGATGGGGACCCACGGCCGCGGCGGCATCGACCGCATCCTCCTCGGCAGTGTCGCCGAACGGGTGGTCCGGTCCTCCGCCGTCCCCGTCCTCACCGTACGCGTCGCAGAGACGGACGACGGCGACGAGGAGGCGGCGACGGCCGAGACCTCGACCGACGACGCGTAGCGGCCCGGCAGACTCGGACGGAGGGGCAGAAGGGTGGCCATCGAGCGGGAGTCGGTGCTCGCGCGGAGGCGGTGGCCCGCGCACGCTCGGGCGTCACCGTGCGGCGCCGGACCGTCACCCGAGTGGCCGGAGGTGCTCGCAGTCCCCTGCGCTCACGCTGACGGTCCCCTCGTCCGTCTCCACGAGCAGGGTCCCCGGGAACTCGACGTCGACCGCGTCACCCTCTACGACACCGCCGGGCGTCTCGACCCGGACGCGCTTGCCGAGCGTGAGGGCGTGTTCGCGCCACGCTGGCAGCACAGACTCCGGGTCGTCGCGCAGGTCGTCGAACGTCGAGAGGAGCCGGCGCAGGAAGGCGCCGCGGTCCACCTCGCCGACCGCTTCCTGCAGGCTGGTGGCCGTTTCGGGGAGTTCCTCGCGGGCCACGTTCGCGTTGATGCCGATGCCGACGACGACCCACGAGACGCGGTCGGCCTCGCCCTCCATCTCCGTGAGGATGCCCGCCAGCTTCCGCTCGTCGGGGCCGACGAGGACGTCGTTGGGCCACTTGATGCCGGCGTCGACGCCGAGTTCGCGTGCCGCACGCGTCGTGGCGACGGCGGCCGCCAGCGTGTAGACGGGGACCCGTTCAGGCGGGAGGTCCGGTCGAGTGACGATGCTCACGTAGATACCACCGGGCGGCGACGACCACGCCCGTCCCAGTCGCCCACGGGCACCGGTCTGTCGCTCGGCGACCACGGCCACGTCGCTCACACCTTCGGCGGCGAGTTCGCGAGCGCGGGCGTTCGTGCTCCCGATGGACTCGTGGAACTCCACCTCGAAGTCGGCGTCCAGTCCGAACGCGATGGCCGCCGCACCGTACTCGGGGATCGACTCGACGCGGTAGCCGTCGTCGCCGCTCGTCACCTCGAACCCCGCGTCGCGGAGCGCCTCGACGTGCTTCCAGACCGCCGCCCGCGACACGTCGAGGCGGGCTGCCAGTTCGGGGCCGCGGACCGGACCCGCGGCCAGAGCGTCCAGCACGCGCCGGCGGGTCGCGCGTTCGGCGTCGTCCATGCCGGCGGCTACCGGGGGCAGGGTCTTGACCTGTTCGCCCGCGATTCGGGAGCGACGCTGGGGAGGAAACGAACGATACCCGCTCAGTCGTCCACGCCGGGCTGCTGGACGGTGACGTTCCGGTCGAGGTCCTCTGAGAGGCTGTCCACCGCCTGGCAGAGTTCCGAGACGCGGGCCGCGGTGGTCTCGCTGGCGTCCGCGGTGGCCTCGAGGTCGGCACGGAGGTCCCGGACCTCCTCGCGGAGTTCCTCGACCGCCTCGCGGGTCCGGTGGAGTTCGGCGAGGCCGAGTTCCTCGCGGAGTCGTACCCGGGAGTCCTCGGCGTCGAGTTCGGCGAGCAGTGCCTCGAGGACGCTGCTGTCGGCCTCCTCGTCGGTCGTCTCGGCGAGGTCGTCTGGCGTCTCGTCCGCCTCCACCGTGGCTTCGTCCGCCTCAGCCGGGGCGTCGTCCACCTCAGTAGCCGCGTCGTCTCCGAGTGCCGAGAACGCGGCGTCCGCCTCGCTCGCCTCGACCGGTACCACGACGGGTGAGAGCGTCGGGTTCTCGTGGTGTGGCTGGGTCGGGGCCGCGGAGGCCTCCTCGGCTGTCCCCCGCTCCCGGGAGACCACCATCGCGTCCGGGTCGAGGTCCGAGGCCCGGACCACGTCCTCGTCGTCACCGCCGAAGACGGCGCTCCGGACACCCGAGAGGAGGCCGCCCTGTCGCTCCTCGTCGCCGAGGGGTGCGGTGGCCCCGGAGACGGCCCCGCTCCCGTCGCCTTCCCCGTCGGCGTCGGGGAACACCACCCGGTCACCCTCCGGCGCGACGCCGACGGGTTCGCTGTGTGCGATCTCCGGGGCGGGGAACGACATACTGTCGTCGTAGCCCCCCTCCACCGCGAGGCCGAACTCGAACGTCGCCGGCCCCGAGCGACCGACGGTGTCCTTGAACTGCATGAGGTCGTCCTCGACGGCCCACCACCGCGGTTCCCGAGCGGGGTGGAACCCCGTGCCGTCGCTCGACCCGTCGGGGAGTTCGTTCACGACGCGGACCGCCACCGGGCGGTCGTTCTCCGTCGTCACCCTGAACGTGGCGACCACACCGGCGTCGCGTCGCTCCGTCTCCCGTTCGACAGCCACGAGTCCGTCCGTGACCCGCGCCTGACCGGGCGACGGGCCGTCACTCCCTTCGTTCATCCCTATGATGAATTATTAAAACACATACATAAATCCGTCGCCCGGCGTTCGGGGGCCGTCCGGAGGTGACGCCGGTCAGAACGGAACCTCGTCCGGGTCGAACCCCCGGGGCGTCCCGACGTCGCTCTCGGCGGTGCTCGCGTGGACCACGCGAATCTCCGGTATCTCCCGGACGAGACGCGCCTTCAGGGCCTGTATCGTCATCGGGGAGATGCCACAGCCCGAACAGGCACCACCGAGTTCGAGCGTCACCTCACCGGCCTCGACGTCGAGGTGGCTGATGGCGTGGTGCCCCCCGTGCATCCCGATCTGGGGGAAGTTCCGCTGGACGAACAGGGAGATGCGGTCCCGCAGTTCTGCCTCCTCGGGGGCGGACTCGGCACTCATACCGATTCGGAGGCGGAGCGAGGAGATAGCGGTAGCGGTGCTGAGCGGCGCTGAGCGGTGCAGTGCGGTGCGGTCAGGTCACCCACCCGCGGCGAGCGACCATCGGGAGCGAGCCGTGCCTTTTGAATCCAAAGTTTTGCGCGAGTGGTCAGCAGAAGGCTGACCCGAGCGGAAAAGTTCGGTCGCTTAGTCGTCAGCGGTCACTCGACTGTCCTGCTCCCCATAGATGGCCTCGAACTCTTCGTCGTAGCGGTCGAGGATGTTCCGTCGCTTGAGCTTCATCGACGGCGTGAGCAGGTCGTTCTCCGGCGTCCACTCCTCGGGGACGAGGCGGAACGCCTTGATCTGCTCGTGTTTCTCGAACTGGCGGTTGACCTCGTCGACCTCCGCCTGCACCCATTCGCGGACCTGCTCGTCGCGACAGATGGCCCACTCGTCGTTCGGGAGCGACACGTCGTTCTCCTCGGCCCAGCGGTCGATGGTCTCGAAGTTCGGGACGAACAGCGCCGAGATGAACTTCTGGTCGTCACCCATGACCATCACCTGGTCGACCTTCTCGCTGGTGGCGAACCCGTCCTCGATGGGGCCGGGCGCGACGTTCTTCCCGGTGTCGAGCACGAGGATCTGCTTGAGGCGGTCGTGGTAGACGAGGTAGCCGTCGCTCGTCTGCTCGATGATGTCGCCGGTGCGGAACCAGCCGTCCTCGGTGAAGGCGTCCTCGGTCGCTTCCGGGCGGTTCCAGTAGCCCTGCGTGACGTTCGCGCCCTTCACCAGCAGTTCGCCGATGGCGCCGGTCGCCTTCTTGCGCTGGTCCTCGGTGACGACGCCACCGTCGAGTTTCGTCTCGATGCCGACCAGCGGCGGGCCGAGCGTACCCGCGCGGATGTCCTCGGGCGGGTTCGTCGAGACGACCGGTGACGTCTCGGTCAGCCCGTACCCCTCGAGGATGGGCAGGCCCATCCCCTCGAACAGTTCCGCGAGGCGCTTCGAGAGCGACCCGCCCCCGCTGACGAAGAAGTCCACGTTCCCGCCCATCTGCTCCTTGACCGAGGAGAAGACGAGTCGGTCTGCGATGGCGTGCTTGGTCCGGAGGCCGAGGCCGGGCGACTCGGTCGTCGCGTAGTCCCGGGCCACGCCGAGCGACCAGTTGAAGATGCGCTCCTTGAAATCGGACTCGGAGGCCTGTTCGCGCATCGAGTCGAAGATGCGCTCGTAGACGCGGGGGACGCTCGTGGCGACGGTGGGACGGACCACCTTGATGTCCTCGGAGACGGTCTGGGCGGACTCGGCGTACGCCACCGTCGCGCCCGAGGCGAACATCAGGAAGTTGCCGGCCAGTCGCTCGAAGACGTGCGCCAGCGGGAGGAACGAGAGCGAGCGGTCGGACTCGTCGATGCGCGGCACGTCGTCGGCCTTGTCCGGTCGCGGACCGAACCGCTTGCGACACTGGTTGATGTTCGCCCGGAAGTTCCGGTGGGTGAGCTGGACGCCCTTGGGCTGGCCCGTCGTCCCCGAGGTGTAGATGAGCGAGGCGAGGTCGTCGAGCGAGCGCTCCGAGAGCCATCCCTCGTAGGCGTCGACGTCGAACGCCTCGTCGCCGAGGCGGTAGAGGTCGGCGAGCGAGAGGATGTCGTCGCGGTCCTCGTGGCCGTCGTACTGGTCGATGACGACGATGAACTCGAGGCCGAGGTCGTCCTCCACTTCGAGGACGCGCTCGAGCAGTTCCTCGTTCTCGACGACGACGCCGTCCGCGTCCGGATCGTCCAGCAGATAGCGGACCTGCCGGGGCGAGGACTCCGTGTAGACGGTCGTGACCACGCCGCCGGCCGAGAGGATGCCGAGGTCGCACTGCGCCCACTCCATCCGGGTACTGGCGAACAGACCGACACGGTCGCCGGTGTCGAGGCCGAGTTCGCGGAACCCGGCCGCGAGGTTCTGGACGACGTTCTGCATCTCGGCGTAGGTCAGCGCCGCGTACTGCCCCCGCGGGGCGTCGGGGACGATGCCGTCGGCCAGCGACCGGTCGTAGATGCCGCCCTTGTACCACTGGGCCTCGTTGTTCGAGTACCGCGAGGCCGCGGCCTCGAACATCCGGGGGATGGTGTCGTCGCCGATGACCTCGTCGGTGTACTGTTCCTCCGCCTGGCGCCAGGCCGCGTCGGTCGATGCCATGAGTTGCTATCTCGCCCGTGTGGGTCCAGCACTATTAATGTAGCATCTTCCGAGGTGAGAAATCCGGTGATTGCCGGGGAGAACGACACCCGGCGCCACCCACCGACGGGTGGAGAGTCGACGGTGGACGGAGAGAGGAGAGACGACAGACGGTGACCCGGCGGGTCAGTCGATGTCGATGCGGTGGCTGTCGTCGTCCATCTCGCCCTCGACGGGGAGGACGACCTCGAGGACGCCGTTGCGGTAGTGCGCCTCGATCTCCTCGACGATGACGTCACCGGGCACGCGGATGGAGTCGCTCACGCGGCGCGAGCGGCTGTAGTGGGCGCCCATCCCCTCGCTCTCGACCTCGTGGGAGGCGCGGATGGAGAGGATACCGTCGTCGAAGCGGAGGTCGATCTCCTCCTTCTCGAATCCGGGGAGGTCCGCGAGGACGACGTAGCCCTCGTCGGTCGACTCCAGCGTGAGGTTCGAGTCGGTGCCGTACTCGTACTCGCCGATGCTGAACGAGGGGCGCATCCCGCCCATCGAGCGTCGCATCTGGTCGAACATCTGTTCCATCTCGTCGAACATGTCGAAGGGAGTTCGTCGGTTCATCTTGACCGCAGCGCGATAGGTGAGATTCGGTATTAAACCTCGCGAGAATCCTGATAACACGTGTCCGGACCGGTCTCAGAGCAGCGAGAGCGCCGTCGCACCGGCCGACCGTGCCGCCCAGAACCCCTTCCGGCCCGCCCCCTTGACGTAGTGCCCCGCGGACTTGTGGTAGGGCACCCGCCGGCCGTTGACGCCGGTCGCACCCTCGCGGATGGCCTCGACGACAGCCTCGGCCGTCACGTCCTCGCGCGGGCCGGGCACCGTGAGTTCCGTGTACGCACGCCCGATGGTGGCGACGGTGTGGGCGTCGCTCCCGGCGAGCGCCGTGTACCCGTGTCGTCGCGCGAACGCACGGGCACGGCGGTTCCGGTAGCCCGTGAACAACCACGCGTTGTACGTCTCCATCCCGTCCGGTTCGGCGGGCACGATGTGCTTGCCGCGGGCGCCGTGGCGCGTCCGCTGGAACGGGTGCGGGACCACCGCCGCCCCACCGAGTTCGCGGACCCGAGCGACGGTGTCAGCCAGCGACTGGCCGGGCCGCGGTCGCTCCTCGATCCCGATGGCGAGGAGGTGGCCGTGTGCCGTCGACACCTCCACCCCGGGGATCCCGACGAGGCCGTACTCCGGAGCGAGTTCGGCGGCCCGCAGCGACGCCGAGATGCGGTCGTGGTCGGTCACCACCACCCCGTCCAGGCCGATGTCCGCAGCCTGTTCGAGCAGTAGCTCGGGAGGGTCACGGGCGTCATACGACGCCTCCGAGTGGACGTGCGGGTCCAGTCGGAGCGTGGTCTGGGACATCTACGTTCGAGTAGGACCCGGGCACGAATGAAGGATGCGGCCGCCTACTCGTCTATCGGTCTCGCCGCGCGCTCGGCCTCGTCCGCCCCGGCCAGTATCTCGCGGGCGATGTCCCGCGCCTCCGCGGGCGTGTACAGCGTCGGGTCGCCACTCGGTTGCTGGACGTCCACGTACCCGTTGCGCTCCTCCACGTAGATGGGCGCCACGTGTTCGAGGGGGAGTACGGGTGGGTCGGCGGAGTTGGCCATGTCTACCCTACCGTGTGCCATGATAACAAACTTGTCCCCGCCTCGGTCACCGTCCGGGGTCACGTGGTCCGAGCAACGGCCCGCCGGACGGCCCGGTGGGTCGACCGTCGTCACCGCTCGACCCGCTCCCGTCGTCCCCACCCTCCTCCCCGTCCGCCGTGGAGGTGTTCCCGACGTTACGGAGGACGGCCGTCCGCCCGGAGAGGGCCTCTGCCCGGATTTCGCCCGCCGCGAGGACGTCGACGGCCCGCCGGACGGTCGCCGCGGACGGACCCACCACCACGACGCTGTCCGTGCCGCGTGGCTGGTGTACCACCGTGGTGTTCACCCTCGCGCCGCGGTAGCCCGGCACCGACACCTGCGACCCCGTCACCGTGACGTCGGTCCACGCAGTCCGGGCGTTCAGGTCGTCGTAGGTGGCGAGGAGCACGTCCGTGTCGTTCGCGCCCGCGGCACCGTTGGAGAGTCGCGGGTCGAACCCCTCGTCGCGGAGGCCGTTCGCCGCTGCCTTGCTCGCATTCAGCAGCGCCGGCGTGGTGTACCGGAGCCGTGGCGAGCGGTCGAGGAGGTGCGGGTACTCGGTCAGGGTCCGCTCGCGGGTCCCCTCGACGGCGAAGCGGGCGATGGTCTCGACCACCCGCTCGTTGTCGGCGACGAGGTCCTTCTGACCCTCGAGGAACGTCGTGTCACCCACGGCGAGGACGTTCCCGGTCCGGACCGCGACGGGACGAGCGCCGACCGCACCGTCGTCGGAGTACCGGGTCGTCTCCGTGGTCCGGAGCAAGACGGTCCCGTCCGTGGCCCGGACGGTCGTGGCGGTGTAGAGCGCCGCGCGTCTGTCGGCCAGCGACCCGGACCCCCGCGCGACCACGCGCTTGAAGTTGCCGTCGTTGGTCGACTGGTCGTAGAGGTAGCCGGTCCCGAAGGCGACGCCGAACCGACCGGCGAGCGCGTCGATGCGGGAACGCGACGGGAGCGGCGCTCCGACGGGGCCAGCGACCCGGAACCGTGTCGGCTCACCGAGGAGGACCAGTCGACCCCCATCGTCGACGAACTCCTCGACGGCGTCGTTCTCCTCGCTCGTGTACGCGATGCTCGGGTCGGCCACGACTAACGCGTCGGCCCGCGCCAGCGCCGACCGGAGCTGCGAGTCGTCGCGGAGGAACCGCACCTCGACGTCCGTCCCGTAGGCGGCCACCAGCGGGTCGTACTCGGAGGGCAGTAACCGATTCCCGTGGGCGTCGTCGACCAGCACCACCTGCCGCTCGTCGGTACGGACCCGCGCAGCCCCGTCGTCGCTCGCGTCGAGGACGGTGGGGACCAGCCCGTCCACCGCGGGGTAGTCGACACCCGTGTCGGCAGGGGCGGGCGCGGTCGTCACCCCGAGGGCGACGCCGCCGGCCACGACGAGGAGCAGGACGGCCCCGAACACCGCGACCCGACCGGCGAGACTGTCCTCGGCGCTCACGTGCCCGCACCTCCGGGGGTCGCCGTCGTGGTGGCGTTCGGCGCCACGCTCGCGTTCGACGTGGCGGTCCCGTTACCCGACCCGGAACCGACACTCACCGTCTCGGCTGCCGGTTCGACCATCGACGCTCGGACCACGCTCGGCGGCAGCATCAGGATGTTCGGGAAGCCGCCCTGCTGGCCGACGAAGTACCGCCCGGAGACCAGTTCCCGCTCCGGCGCGTCCGAGGCGAGGTAGGCCGCGCGGGTCAGGAACTGGACGGACGACTCCGGACGGACGACCCGGACGTCGTACCGCGAGAGGCCCGCCTCGCTGGCGGCGTACTCCACGGCGTCGCGGGTCCCACCGAGTTCGTCCGCCACGCCGTTCTCGACGGCCTGGACGCCGGTGAACACCTCCGCGGAGGCCACCTCCGCGCGCGAGAGTTCCAGCGCGTCGCCACGGCCGCGCATCACCGCTGCGACGAACGCCCGCTTGATCGACTCGGTCTTGTACTTCCACGCCCGTTCGCTCCCGCCGGCGCGCTTGTTCGGGCCGGTAGTGATGAGGTTGTCGGACGGCTCTATCTGGCCGGGCGGTGGGAAGATGACGCCCACGCTCCCGATGACCGACGAGGGCTTGACGAAGATGCGGTCGGTGCCGACGGCCGTGTAGTAGGCACCCGAGGCGGCGATGGCGTCGACGCTCGTCACGACGGGCATCTCCGCCGCCGTCTTGTCCGCCTGGAGGTACATCGCCTCGCTGGCGGGCGCGGACCCGCCCGGACTGTTCACCACGAGGACGACGGCCTCCACGTCGGGGTCGGCACGCAACCGTTCGAGTGTCGAGGTCAGCGCCACGGCCGTCCCGCCGTCGATACCACCCTCGACGGGGACGACGGCGACGGTCCCCGAACTGCCCGACAGTGCCACCGTCGCCGCGACGGGCGCGACGAGTAACCCGACGACCACCGCCAGTATCACCACGCCGGCGTAGGTGCCCACGAGGAACTCGCCGAGCGCGTGCAGTCGCCCCGCCGGACTGGACTCGAACGCCGCGGTCAGAGAGCCGTCGTCACTCCCGCCCTCGCGAGCCATGCTGTGTCACTCGGTGACATAGGACGTGGCCGTCAAAAGTCTACGGCAATCGGAGAGTTGCGCGGACGCTCCTCGTCTGAAGAGTGGGATGCTCGGTAGGGGATTTGAACCCCTGTCGTTGGCTTTCTTCATCGAGCGGGCACGACGCCCGAAAGTGTCAACATCTCGACACGAAAGGCCAACATGATTGGCCGGACTACACCAACCGAGCTTTACGCATACACGTCCGCCGGTGTCGCACATAAACTCTGCTTTTCTCCGCTGTCACTCAGGCGGTTCGATACCGGAGGCGAACTCGAGGTCGCCGAGTTCGGCACGCGCGTGACAGGAACGACACAGGAGCACGAGATTTCGCGTATCGTGGGCGTCGGCGAGACTCGCTGACTCGGCGTTACGGAACTCACGGACCGGGAGGATGTGATGGACGTCGAGGTACCGGTTGGTTCCATCCTCACCACACTCCCGGCAGACTTCGTCCCGCTCTCGAACCCGACGTCTGGCGGCGGGCCACTCCGACCCGTAGTCGATATAGTGGTCACTCACACCACCCTTCCACATCGGGTTCGCCTCCCCCTTCGTCGACTCGCTCACCTCGCTCCCACGCTTCGCCTCGGCCGACCGCTCGCGCCAGTGATCCTCGTACTCCCGGTCTTCGAGCGTGTCGGCGATCTTCGTCCGCGTCTCCTCACTCCGCCGCCGCCCGTACAACCCGTGGTTCCGCCCACGGACCTTCCGTGTCGGAATCCCGTGTTCGTCCATGTACTTCCGGATGGTCCGGGCTGAGACGTCGCAGCACGCGGCCATCTCGGCCTGGGTGTGCTCGCGCCCGTGGTACAGCAGTTCGAGCCAGTCACGGTCTCGGTACCGCGGCATAGAGCCACTGCTGCCCGTCGTGGTTTGAACGCTCTCCGGGCGTGCGGTGAAAGTGAGAGAGGTGCAGTCGGTGGAGTGGCGCTCCGCTTCCCCTCGAACTCGGGCTCGCCACCGGTGGACTCACGTTGCTCGTCCACGGAGGTTCGCCTGAATCCTCACTTCCCCTCGAACTCGGGCTCACCGTCGCCCATGAACGCCGTGATGCCCGTCATCAGGTCGTCCGTGTTGATGAGGTGGCCGAACGCGTGGGACTCGACCTCGAGCCCGGCGTCGGTGTCCTCGCGGCCCTTCAGCATGGCCTTCTTCGTCAGCTCCTGGGCGATGGGCGGCCCACCGGCGAGCTGTGCGGTCAGTTCGAACGCGCGCTCCTCGAACTCGTCGTTCTCGACGACCTCGTTGACGAAGCCGTAGTCGTACATCGTCTCGGCGTCGTAGCGCTCCGCGGTCAGGATGATCTCCTTCGCGCGGCCCTCGCCGACGATGTGTTTCAGGCGCTGGGTGCCGCCCCAGCCGGGGAGCAGTCCGAGGTCGAGTTCTGGCTGGCCGAGTTCGGAGCGCTTCGACGCGATACGCATGTCCGCACACATCGAGAGTTCCATCCCGCCGCCGAGGGCGTAGCCGTCGATACCCGCGACGATGGGCATCGAGGAGGACTCGAGCTTGCCGAACGTCGCCTGGCCCTGCCGGGAGAGCTTGATCGCCTCGAGCGGGTCCGCGGAGGCGGCCATGCTGGTCACGTCCGCACCGGCCGAGAACGCGCGGTCGCCCTTGCCGGTCAGGAGCACCGCACGGACCTCGTCGTCGTCCTCGAGCATCTCGATGGCCTCGCCGAGTTCATCCATCAGGTCCGGCGAGATGGTGTTCATCCGGGCCTCGCGCGAGAGGACGATGTGGCCGACGTAGTCGTACTTGTCGGGCTTGTAGACCTCGATGTTGGTGAACTCGACGACGTCCTCGTCGTCGTCACCGGAGGCGTGGAAGCCACCCTCCTCGGCGGCCTCGCGGAGTGAGTCGCTGACCTCGAAGCGCGGGTGGCCGTTCTCCTCGTAGAGTTCAGAGAGCGTCGAGGCGAGCGACGAGAGCCCGTGGTCGTCGGCGAGCTTCGCCGGGCCGTCGGGGAAGCCGGCACCGAGCATTACGGCCTCGTCGATGTCACGCGGGTTCGAGACGTCGCCGCCGACGAGGTTGCCGACCTCGTTGGCCATCACGCCGAGCAGGCGGGACTTAATCTCGTCCGTGCCGGCGTCCGTCGGGATGTCGGCACCGTCGCCGTCCTCGTAGTCGTAGAAACCCGTGCCGGTCTTCTTGCCGTAGCGCTCCGCTTCGACGACCTCCTCGAGGAACGGGGCCGGTTCGTAGGCCTCGCCGAGCACCTCGTTCATGTACTCGAGGACGTGGTAGGTGACGTCGTTGCCGACCTGATCGCCGAGTTCGAACGCGCCCATCGGCAGGCCCAAGTCGAACTTGGTCGCGGAGTCGATCTCCTTCACCGTCGCGGCGTCCTCGCTCACCATCCAGCACGCCTCGTTCATCAGCGGGACCAGGATGCGGTTGACGATGAAGCCGGGCGAGTCCTTGTGGACGCGCACGGGCGTCTTGCCGAACGCCTCGGCGAGGTCCCCGGTCGCCTGCAGGGTCTCCTCGCTGGAGTGAGCGCCGGAGATGACCTCGACCAGCTGCATCCGTACCGGCGGGTTGAAGAAGTGCATCCCGCAGAACTGCTCGGGGCGCTCTGTGACCTCCGAGAGCTCCGTGATGGAGAGCGAGGAGGTGTTGGTGGCGACGATGGCCTCCTCGGGGAGGTACTGCTCGACGTCGCCGTAGACGTCCTTCTTGATCTCCATCTTCTCGGGGACGGCCTCGATGACGAAGTCGGCGTCACCGACGGCCTCCTCGACGTCGACGTACGGCGTGACCCGTCCAATGGCGGCCTCGGCCTCCTCCTCCGTGATCTGTTCCTTCTCGGCGAGTTTGCCCAGCGACCAGTCGATCTGTTCGTAGCCGTTCTGGACGAACTCCTCCTTGATGTCCCGGAGGTTGACCTCGTAGCCCGCGAGTGCGGCCACCTCGGCGATGCCGTGGCCCATGTTCCCGGCCCCCAGCACCGCGATGGTCTCGATGTCGTCGAATTCCATGGTTCGTACGTCTCTCACCTGCCCTGCCTCTCGTTTCAAGGTTTCCAATCGGGCCCGTTTCACCACCTTCGCGGCCGCTGACACCCGTTCCCCACTTTCGGAGACTGGTCATTGACGGCCCGTTTAATA
>Ga0207797_1000343_pt1 | contig 36043 bp, 27 predicted proteins | sample PRCRCaboRojoPR_6_FD_187275 | JGI IMG/M metagenome (GOLD analysis project Ga0207797, IMG submission 187275) | Marine sediment microbial community from Cabo Rojo, Puerto Rico - PR CR 10% Liquid 1 (SPAdes) | ecosystem: Environmental > Aquatic > Marine > Coastal > Sediment | place: Cabo Rojo, Puerto... | reverse complement strand
GGAAGGGGCGGCACCTATTGGTGATGGGTTCGGGCGGATTCGAACCGCCGACCTCGTCCTTGTAAGGGACGCGTCATAACCACTAGACCACGAACCCGTATCCCGACTGAACCGTCGGCCGGCAAAAACCTTTACCGTTCGTGGCTCAGGCGTCGGGCCTTGGGTTGTAACTCGCCACGCCCGGAAAAGTCAAGTCCGCCCTGGATACGTGCAACAGGCCGCACTGAACCAGTCTCCGCTCTGGGGGACTGCTCCCCCAATCGCACCAACAGCGGGCGACCCTGAATGTCACGCCACCGACAGTACCGGCAACCGTTGCCCCGACGAAGCCAAATCCACCTCGCTTATACTGCTCGCCACCAAAGTCCCGACACACGATGGCGAAGGCAGAAGAACACGGCGAGTTACGGCCAGAGAAGACGATCTGTCCCTTCTGTGGCGTGGGATGTGGCATTACGTACAACGAGGATTCTGGCAAAGGCACTGGATGGGAAGGCTCGGTCAACACCCGGGGCGAGATCTGTCCGAAGGGCGCGGCCGCCTTCGAGAGCCTGGATAGTGGCGACCGGCTCACCCAACCCATGGTCCGCGAGAACGGCCATCTCGTGACCGCGAGCTGGGAGGAGGCCCTCTCGCGGGTCGAGGAACACTTCCGCGAGATCATCGAGGAGCACGGCCCCGAGGCTCTTGCCTTCTTCGCGTCCTCGAACTGCAGCAACGAGGAGAACTACCTCCTCCAGAAAGTCGCGCGGGCGATCGGCTCGAACAACATCGACAACTGCGCCCGGCTGTGTCACGCCTCGACGGTCGCGGCGATGGCGGACCAGCTCGGCGTCGGTGCGATGACCAACACCACCGACGACCTGATGGAGGCGGACGTCTTCCTCGCGACGGGCGCGAACCCGGCCGAGCAGCACCCGGTCATCTTCAACTCCTACCTGGGGCCGGCGATCAAGGACGGCACGACGCTGATCCACATCGACCCCCGGCAGAATCAGACCACCCGGCAGGCCGATCACCACGTGCCGGTCACGCCCGGCTACGACATCCCGCTACTGAATGCGATGGCGAAGATCATCGTGGAGGAAGAACTCTACGACGAGGCCTTCGTCGAGGAGCGCACGGAGGGCTTCGAGGAGCTGACGGCCCACCTGGAGAGCGTGGACGTCGAGGAGAGTGCCGAACTCGCCGGTGTGGACGTCGAGACGATCGAGGAGGCGGCCCGAACCTACGCCGAGGCCGACGCCGCGGCGGCGTTTACGGGGATGGGCATGAGCCAGCACAAGTACGGCACGGACAACGTGCACGCGCTGGTCAACCTCGCGCTGCTGACCGGGAACGTCGGCATCCGGGGCGGTGGCGTCAATCCCCTCCGCGGACAGAACAACGTGCAGGGCGCGGGCGACGTCGGCGCGAGTCCGACGAGTCTGCCCGGCTATCAGTCCGTCGAGGACCCCGAGGTTCGCGAGGCGTTCGCGGAGGCCTGGGGATTCGAACCACCCGCCGAGCCCGGGCTGACCGAGGTGGAAGCCACCCACGCCGTCGGCGACGAAATCCAGGGGCTCTACGTCTTCGGCGAGAACCCCGCCATCACGGAACCCAACTCCAACTCCATCGCGCGGGACCTGGACGACGCGTTCCTCGTGGTCCAGGACCTGTTCATGACCGAGACCGCGGAGCACGCCGACGTCATCCTGCCGGGCAGCGCCTTCGCCGAGAAGGACGGCACGGTGACCAACACCGACCGTCGGGTGATGCGGATGCGGCAGATGCGGGACCCGCCGGGGGATGCCCGCCTGGATCTCGACATCCTGACCGCGGTGGGCGAGCGCCTCACGCCGCATGACTTCTCGTTCGAGGACGCGGAGGCGGTGTTCGATGAGCTCACGTCCGTGAACCCCCTCTACGCCGGGATGTCCTACGAGGGGATCGGCGACGGCGCCCAGCGCTGGCCGTTCCCCGAGGGCGCGACGGAAGGTGTGGACGTCCTCCACGAGGGCGAGTTCTTCAACGGATCGAAGACCGCGCCGTTCACGGCGGTGGGTCACATCCCGCCGGGCGACGAGGTCGGCGAGGACCAGCTCGTCCTCACCACGGGTCGCGTCCTTCAGCACTTCAACAGTGGCGCGATGTCCCGCCGGTCGGAGACGCTGATGCGGATGCGGGGCGAGGACTCCCTGGAGATCCACCCCGATGACGCCGAGGAACACGGTATCGAGGACGGCGACTGGGTCCGCGTGCACAACGACCGCGGTGAAGTCGAGGTCGAGGCCGTCGTGACCCCCTCGATCACCCGGGGAACCGTCTTCATGACCTTCCACTACGCCGACCCGCTCGTGAACTCGTTGACGGGCGATTACCTCGACCCCGTCGCGAAGATCCCGGAGTTCAAGCACAGCGCGGTCTCGGTCGAACTCGCGGAGTAGCCAGCCCCGCTCTTCTGCCCGCCCTGCTCGCCACTCCGCGACCGACCGGTCACCCTCGATGGGGGGCCCGGACCCGGACCGGTAGTCCACAGAATTATTTCGCGGCCGGGAGTGGAGTCGGCCATGTCCGAGGGATACGAGATCGTCGACGTCGCGGAAATCGGCACGGAACCCTTCCCGGAATCGGGGATCGAACACGCAAAACTCACCGAGGCCCTTGGTGCACAGGACATGCGGGTCAACGCCTTGATCCTCGAGCCGGGACAGGTCGTGGGCTATCACACCCACGAGCGCCAGGAGGAGATCTACGTCTGCACCGAGGGACCGGGCGAGGTGTTCGTCGACGGCGAACGCCACGAGGTCCCGCAGGGCGGGGTGATCCGGATCCGCGCGGACGTCCCCCGCCAATTAGTAAATACGACCGACGCGAAGACCCACCGCTGGGTCATGTTCGGGGCGCCGACAGTGGGGACCGTCGAAGACTTCGGGGAGTACCAGGTCGCCACGGGCGGCTACGGCTCCGAGCACTCGTCGGGCTGAGTGCAACGTGGCACCCAGCTGACCGACGAGGTGCGGAGAGCCTGACAGACACCGCATGGGGCGGTCCTCGAGCCGACGGCCGCAGGGGTCCGCTGCCGCTTCCCGACAGGGCGGCCAGCGGGTCTCAGTGATGGGCCATGTGAGAGAGTTTCAGGTATACTTAACTGGCGAACCGGTGAACCATTGTGTGTTCGCTATGAGTCTGGACGTCGATCTCGAAACGCAGCCGACACCTTTCATCGACCGCCTCGACGAGGAGGGCGCCGACGCCATCCACGAGGCGGCGATGTACATCATCGAGGAATACGGGATCCAGGTCAACCACGAGGAGGGCCTGGAGTACTTCGAGGAGGCGGGGGCGACGATCGAGGAAGACAACATCGTCAAAGCCGACCGCTCCCTGATCGAGGACAAGGTCGCGGAGGCACCAGAATCGTTCACCCTCCACGCCCGCAACCCGGAGAACAACGTCGAGGTCGGGGGCAGCGACACGTTCCGGGCCCCGGGTTACGGCGCGCCGAACATCCGTACCTTCGACGAGGGGCGCCGGAACTCCACCGTCGAGGACTACGAGACCTTCATGAAGCTGGCCCAGATGGAGGGCCCCATCAACTCCACCGGGTACACGGCCGCGGAGCCGAACGACGTGCCCCAGGAGGTCAAACACATCGAGATGGTCAAGCGGTCCCTGGAGTTCACCGACATGCCCGTGATGGTCTCGCCGTACGGGCAGGACCGCACGGACGCCAACCTCGAGATGGTCGGGATCGCCCTCGACGACCCCGACCTGAGCAAGACCTACGCGGCCGGCCTCATCAACACGGTGCCGCCGCGCACCCTCGACACCAGGATGACCGGCGGCCTCGTCGGCCTGGCGAAACAGGGGCAGGCGCCAGTGGTCTCCTCGTTCATCCAGGCCGGCGCGTCGGGACCGGGGACGATGGCCGGCGCCGTCGCCCTCGCCAACGCCGAGAACCTGATGGGGATCACGCTCACTCAGCTGATCAACCCCGGCAACCCCGTCGTCTACGGCATTCCCTCCTCGAACATCGACATGCGGTACGGTTCGCTGTCGATCGGGAGCCCGGAGTCCGCCCTCTTCTCCAACTTCGCCGGGACCATGGGCCGGTATTACGGTGTCCCCTCGCGGGGCGGCGGTGCCCTGAGCGACGCGAAGACGGTGGATTACCAGGCTGGCTTCGAGTCGATGCTGGTCAATCTCGCCACCGCCTGGAGCGGCGTCGACTTCGTGCTGCACGCGGCCGGCATCCTCGAGTCCTATTCGACGATGTCCCCGGAGAAGTTCGTCCTCGACTGCGAGACCTTGCGGTTCATCGATCGCTTCCAGGACGGCTACGAGATCAACGAGGAGATGCTCGCCCTCGATCTGGTGGGCGAGATCGACCCGGACGATCACTTCCTCGGCGAGGCCCACACGCTCAAATGGGCCGGTGAGGACTTCCACATCCCGGAACTCGTGGACAAACGCTCGCACGGCGACTGGAAGGACGACGGTGAGAAGACCGCCTTCGAGATGGGGCATGACCGCGTCCAGGAGCAACTCGACGCCTACTCGAAGCCGGCACTCGACGAGGACATCCAGGCCGACCTCGACGCCTACGCGGAAGAAAAGAAATCGGAGATCCTCGACTAGGCGCGGTCGTTTCGAGGACGGTCACCTTTTCCGCGGACGCCGAAGCGTTGCGTGCCCCGAGTGCGGTCCGGTCCGCACACGCCGAGACCCGGGTTCTTCCAGTCACCGACGTCGACGGGGTGGGCCGACCCATCATCCTGTGGGGCAACTACCGAAACGTTGACATACGGATTCGGCCCCGATCGAACGGTCTGGTAACCCATGCCACGATCCGACCGGCCGGCAGATCTCGGCCCGGGGACGAATCTGCAAAATGCCGATTGGCCGGAGGCTACGGCCCGCAATCGGCCGAACACGCGACAGTTTCGGATCGACGAGACGTCGGAACCGAACGTGGGCGAGCCGCTCGCGCAAAACTTGCCTGGAAAACACATCTATCAGTGAAGATGAGTAGATTAATGAGGGCACGCGGCGAAAAACCAGGCTGAAATGTCCTCAGAACCCGAGACTGACTACGAGATCGCACAATCCGTCGACAAGAAGCCGATCTGGGAGGTAACCGAACCGTTCGGCCTCGACCGCGACGACCTCGAACTGTACGGCGATTACAAAGCCAAGATCTCGCAGGAAGCCATCGACGAGATCATCGAGGGGGACGAGGAAGACGGTAATCTCGTCCTCGTAACAGGGATGACGCCCACGCCGATGGGCGAGGGGAAGACGGTCACCACCGTCGGCCTGAGCCAGGCGTTCAACCATATCGGCGAGGACGCCATGATCGCGATCCGCGAACCGTCCCTCGGCCCGGTCTTCGGCATCAAAGGCGGCGCGGCCGGCGGCGGCTGGTCACAGGTGCTGCCGATGGAGGACATCAACCTTCACTTCACCGGGGACATCCACGCGCTCACGGCGGCTCACAACCTCATCTCGGCGATGCTCGACGCCCACATCTCGAAGGGCAACGAGCTCGACATCGACCCGAAGGAGATCTCGTGGCCTCGGGCGGTCGATCACAACGACCGCGCACTCCGCGGCACCGTCGTTGGCGTCGGTGACTCCGCCGGTGTCACCCGCGAGGATAGCCACGTCCTGACCGCCGCCTCGGAGCTGATGGCGATCCTCTGTCTCGCGACGGACATCGAGGACCTCAAGGAGCGCATCAGCAGCATCATCGTCGCCTACGATACCGACGGCGAGCCGGTCACCGCTGGTGACATCGAGGCCGCGGGCGCCGCGACTATCCTGCTCCGGGACGCCCTGCGCCCGAACATCGTCCAGACGATCGAGGGCACCCCGGCCCTGGTCCACGGCGGTCCGTTCGCGAACATCGCCCACGGGACCAACTCGCTCATCGCCGACCAGGTGGGCCTGAAGATGGGCGATTACCTCATCACGGAGGCCGGCTTCGGCTCTGACCTCGGTGGCGAGAAGTTCAACAACGTCGTGAGTCAGCTCGGCGACATCAACCCGGACGCGATGGTCCTGGTCGCCTCGGTGCGCGCGCTCAAGTACCACGGCAAGGACATGTGGCCCTTCGACGCGGACGAGCTCGAGAAGGAGGACGTCGAGGCCGTCAAGGCCGGCTTCCCCAACCTGGACAAGCACGTCCGCAATCTCCAGCAGTTCGGCGTGCCGGTCATCGTCGCCATCAACCGGTTCCCGCAGGACACCGACGCGGAGATCGACGCTGTCATCGAGCACTACGAGGAGGAGATGGACGTTCCGGCCGCCGAGTCCAAAGTGTTTGGGGAGGGCGGTGCCGGTGGCGCCGAACTCGCCGAGAAGATCGTCGACAAAGTCGAGAACGAGGAGCGGGACTGGCACCCGCTTTACGAACTCGACGCCTCGCTCAAGGAGAAGATCGAGACGGTCGCGACGGACATCTACGGCGCGGACGGTGTCAACTACGTCGGCTCCGCCGAGGACGACATCGCGCGGCTCGAAGAGATGGGCCTCGATGACGTCCCGGTCGTCCTCTCGAAGACGTTCCACTCCTTCAGCGACGACGCGTCGAAGAAGGGCGTCCCGACCGACTGGGAACTCGACGTGCGTGAGCTCTACCCGTCGGCCGGTGCCGGCTTCGTCGTGGCCCTGACCGGCGACGTCATGACCATGCCCGGCCTGCCCGCACGCCCCGCGGCGGCCGACATGGACATCGACGAGGACGGGACCATCTCGGGCCTGTTCTAAGCCCCGGTTTCCGCCTTTTTGTTCGTGACGCCGCCGTGAGCCGTGGCTGGCATCCGTGAAATTTCCGGTCATTATGCCCCGAGTGGCCAACATTCATATTCACCAGCCCCTAAATGAGGGGAAGGTCCGATTCCCCTTTCCCCATTACCATGAGCTCCGAAAACGAGGCGGTAAAGACGATCTGTCCGTACTGTGGTGTCGGCTGTGGACTCAAACTCGAGGAGGGCGAGGAGCCGGGCTCGGTGAACTTCCAGCCCTGGTTCGACGCACCGGTCAACCAGGGCGCACTCTGTATCAAGGGTAGCTCGGCGGTCCAGCACGTGGACCACGAGGACCGCCTGACAGAACCGCTGGTCCGGGAGGGCGAGGAGTTCCGGGAGGCCACCTGGGAGGAGGCCCTCGACCGGGTGGTCTCGGAACTGCTCCGGATCCGCGAGGACCACGGGCCCCAGGCCACCGGCTTTTTCGCCTCCTCGCAGGTCATGAACGAGGAGAACTACCTGATGCAGAAGCTGGCCCGGCGCTACGGCAACAACAACGTCGACAACTGCACGCGGCTCTGTCACGCCTCGACCGTGGCCGCGCTCCGGGAGAGCCTGGGCGCCGGCGCGATGACCAACAGCATGCAGGATCTCAAAGAGTCGGCGGACGCCTACTGGATCCAGGGCGCCAACCCCGCCGAACAGCACGTCATCGCCCACTCCAAGTACTTCAAACAGGCCGCCCAGGACGGCGCCACCGTCATCCAGGTCGACCCCCACGAGAACAAGACGACTAAGTCCGCGGACGTCCATCTCAAGGTCAAACCGGGGACGGACATCCCCCTTCTCAACGTGGTCCTCAAGACCATCCTCGACGAGGGGCTCTACGACGAGGAGTTCATCGCGGACCGGACCAAGGGCTTCGAGTCCCTCGAGACGGAACTCGCGAACTTCGACGTCGAGGAGGCGGCCGAGACCGCTGGGGTGGACGTCGAGGAAATCCGGGAGGCCGCGAGGGCCTTCGCCGAGGCCGACAACGGCGCCATCTTCACGGGCATGGGCATGAGCCAGAAGACCTGCGGGACGGACAACGTCCAGAACCTCATCAACCTCGCCCTGGTGACCGGCAACCTCGGTCGCCCCGGGACGGGCGTGAACCCCCTGCGGGGCCAGAACAACGTCCAGGGCACCTGCGACGTCGGCGCGTTGCCCAACGTCCTGCCCGGCTACCTCGAAGTGACCGACGACGAGGCCAGGGAGAACGTCGAGGACGTCTGGGGCTTCGAGATCCCCGACGAACCCGGCCTCACGAGCCTGGAGGTGACGAGCGCGGCGGGCGAGGACATCCACGGCCTCTACGTGATGGGCGAGAATCCGGTGATGAGCGAGCCCAACTCCTCGGAGGTCGAGCAGCACCTCCAGGAACTCGAGTTCCTCGTGGTCCAGGACATCTTCATGACGGACACGGCCGAGCTCGCCGACGTGGTCCTGCCAGCGACCTCCTGGGTCGAACGCGGCGGGACCGTCACCAACACCGACCGTCGGGTCCAGCGGATGCGGGCCGCAACCGACGTTCCGGGCAACACGCGCCACGACTTCGACATCCTGACGGAGATCGGCACCCGGATGTTCGGCGAGGGTTTCGACTTCGATGGTCCGGAAGCGGTCTTCGAGGAGATCCGCGAGGTCACGCCGATCTACCGCGGGATCACCTACGACCGCATCGGCGACGAGGGCCTCCAGTGGCCCTGCGAAAGCACCGACGACGAGGGCACCCAGTACCTCCACAAAGACGAGTTCCCGACCCCGGACGGGCTGGGGAAGATCCGCGGCGTGAGCCACCAGCTCCCGGACGAAACCGAAGACGACGAGTACCCGCTGGTGCTCACCACGGGTCGCATCGAGGAGCACTATAATACTGGGGAGATGACCCGGCGGTCGGAGAATCTGACCCGGAAGACGCCGAATAACTTCATCGACATCCACCCCGACGACGCCGCCGAAAAGGGCATCGAGGACGGCGATATGGTGACGCTTCGGACCCGTCGGGGCGCGGTGCAGGTCAGCGCGAACGTGACCGATGCGACGAAACGGGGCGTGGTGTGGACCACCCCGCACTTCGACGAGTCCCCCACGAACCAGGTCACGAACGACGCAGTCGACCCGCGAGCCAAGATCCCCGAGTTCAAGGTGGCCGCGGCGAACATCTCCGTCGACGTCACCCCGGGCGCGGAAGCCGACTGATCCCGGCCCCCCTCGTCTTCCTGGCGGCGTAGGACGTGCATTCGGCCGCCCAGCCCCGGGCATCGAAAACCCTTCCGCGCTGGCCGGGCACTCGGGAGATATGATCCAGATCGAGCCCATCGGGACGGTGCACACCCCCTTCGAGGAGACGAGCGAGGCCCCGAATCAAGGGTACAAGGCTGACGCCCAGGGGGTCATCTCTCTCGACACAGCATTCGAGGCCGGCCTCGCCGACTTCGAAGTCGGTGACACCGTGCTGGTGCTCTGGTGGGCCGAGGCCGCCGACGAAGGCATCCTCGAGGTCGAGCGTGCCCACGGAAAAGGGGTTTTCAAGACCCGGTCGCCGGCGCGTCCGAATCGGATCTGCATCACGCCCTGCGAGATTACCGGGATCGAGGGCGCGGACGTGGAGGTGCGGGGAGTCGACATGATCGACGGCACGGCGATCATCGACCTCAAAGAACCACTCGATTACCTCGGCCCCTGGGACGAGTACCGCGACCTCCGCGAGGCCTACGAGCGGACCAAGGGCGCCTGATCGGGCACCCGATGGGCCCCGACGGCCTACTCGATGGGGTGGCCGCGGGAGGGATACCTGATCTGGCCGTGGGAGGGATACCTGATCTGGCCGTGGGAGGGATACCTGATTTCGGGCCCGCCCGGACACCTGATTTGGGACCGGCCGGAGACCCCAGGGTCGCGGGCCGGGGGACATCCCACACACTTACGACGCCGTTGGGCGAATCCACCGCCAATGAGCGACTTGACCGGGTCGACGGCGGACGTCGGGCGGCGGTACTTCCGGCTGGCCGGGGTGGTGGCGATCGTCTACGCAGGCATCGACTTCGCCATCATCGGGTTCGGGAGCGCCCTTCTGCCGCTCCGGTTGATCGGCGTGGCCGCGGCCCTCTTCGTCATCATGGACATGATCGAACTCCGCGAGGCAGGTGTGGAGTGGGGCTGGACGCGGTATCTCGTGTTGATCGGGGTCGCGGTACTTGGCTTCCTCGGGTTCATCATCTACGCCTACCGGCGAATGTCCAAGCTTCAGGCCATCGAGGCGGCCGACGCCGAATCGAAAGAGGAGGTTGACGCCGAATCGGGAAAGGCGGTCGACGCCGACTCGGCAGACCCGACCGAAGCCGACAGCGGGTAACGCCCCGCTCCCGCTCGGTGGGCCACCTCGCTAGTCGATGACGTCGACCAACGGCTGATTCTCGTCGATGAGTTTGGTGAGCGCGACGCGGTCGATCGACGGAGGACCGTCGTGGGTCGAACCACCCGACAGCTCCATGACCGCCGCGGCGATTTCGCGGGCGGTGGCCTCGTCGGCATCGTCGTCTACTTTGTTGAGAACGAGGAACAGCTCCGCACCGGGCGGGACGTTCTTCCGGCCGCCCGCGGGGTCGGTCGCGACCGTCGCGACGTCCTCGACGGTGATCGGCTCGCCAATCGACCGCCCCGTGAGCGCCGCGACCCGCTCGGGACGGTGCACGTGTGGCGCCTCGAGGGGCTTTCCGACGACGTGGGTACTGACCATGAGCAGGACGCGGTCGGCGCCCGGAGGGATGCGGGGTTCGTCGTCGCCGGGTGCCTTGAACTCGCGGTTGCGGGCGCCGTCGGCTTTGACCAACACGGCGTCGGCGACGCCCCGTTGGTCGATCGTATCCACGACGGTAGGGTCATAGCCCAGGTAGCGCGAGTCCTCGTAGTCGGGGACCAAGCCGACCGGCCAGTCGGTGACCGAGTCCAGTGCGGCCGCGGGGTCGGCGGTCCGGACGACCGCCGCGACGTGTTCGTCGAACGGCGGAATCCGGACTGTCGCGGTGACGACCGCCCGGTCGATGCGACCGGCGAGGGTGTAGATGGCGCTTTTCTTCCCGCCGGCCCCGATCACGGCCGTCGTCCCCGTGCCCGCTCCGAGGTCCGCCACCAGGTCCATACCCCCGCTACAGGACCACCGGGGAAAAAGCGTGCGAGTCCTCTGTTGCCAGGGGCCAGGTCCGTGCCGCGAGCCCGATCAGGCCGACCGATGGCTCGCCCCCATCATATTATCGCACTCTGGACCACTGCGGGCTGGCTCAGTCGACCTGCACGATGCTCCCGACCGATTCGCCCTCGACCACCGTCGCCCCGCGGTTCAGCGAGAGGACCATCCCGCTGGTCGGGGCGTCGACAGTCTGCCGGTCCGCGTACGTGCTCGGGTCGAAGACAGTTCCGATCTCGGCGCCGGCAGCAATGTGGTCACCGACAGCGACGTCGGCAGAGCGGAACAACCCCGATTCATCGGTGAATATCGGGGTCTTCTCGCTGGCGACCGCCGGATCGTGACTCGAGGGCGCGCCACCGAGTACGTCAAGCGAGCGGAACACGTTCACGAGGCCCTCGAGGCCCGCGGCGACGGAATCGTCGACGATCTCGCGGCTATGGGCCAGCTCGGGCGTGATCGCGGGGACGTCGGCCGCGGCGGCGACCGCACGGAGTTTCCCCCGCGCCTCCGCGTCCTGTGCGTCGCTTCCTTCTGGCTTACCGTCGGCGACGATCGGGTCGATACCCATCGCGGTTGCGAGCTCTCGGGAGCGCTCGTCCCCCGGGGTGAACCGTGTGTGGGTGAGCATGTACGGGCCGCCGGTATGGAGGTCGAGGACCGCATCGGCGTCGGCGGCGATGGTCCAGAGGCGGTCGACCATCCGCTCCATGAGCGTCCCGTCGGCGTCGCCCGGCCACAGCCGGTTCATGTTGGTGTTGATCGCGTCGAGTCGGGTCGGGCCCATGTAGACGCGGTGATCGAAGGCCAGGGGATTGGCCACGGGGACGGCAATCACCTCCCCCGCGAGCGAGGCCCCCTGCAGGCGCTCGTGGAGGCGACGGAGGACGGCTGCGCCGTTCACCTCGCCCCCGTGCTGGAGTGCCTGGAGGTAGATGGTCGGGCCGGACCCGGTCCCCTCGTAGCGGTGGACCGTCGTGGCGACGTCTCGGCCGGAGGGCAACGTGGCGAGCCGGATCGGCTCCTGGCTGTGGGTCAGGCCGGTCCCGGTCATATCCGGGACTCGCCGCCTCGCGGCCTTGAGTATTTCCGTCGGGCGGCCGACGCAGTCCTGAGGACCCCCGGCCAGCAAAATCTGCCGGTTTCAGGCACCTACGCGGCGTTCGCCGCCATTTCGGCCCCCTTCAATCGTTTTTTGTACGCCCATCCAGTACGAGGACGTGATACCAATGTCCGAGGAGTCGCGGGTGACGTTCTATCCGTGGGAGAAGGTCGTCGACGTCGCTCCGGACACGACCCTGCTCGACGCCGCCGAACGAGAGGGCGGCATGAGCATCGAGAGCCTCTGCGGTGGCGAGGGAATGTGTGGCACCTGCAAGGTCATCGTCGACGAGGGCGAGGAGAACCTCACCGAACCCTCCACGGCCGACACACAGATCCTCTCGGAGGACCAGCTCGAACGGGGCTACCGACTCTCCTGCCGGGCGCGGGTCCAGGGCGGTGGCGACGTCACGGTCACCGTCCCACCCGATTCCCAGAACACCGGCGGCATCGTGCTCACCGAAGGCGAGGAACTCGAATTCGACATCGACCCGGCGGTGAAGAAGTACCACGTGAAGTACCCAACACCGACGCTGCACGACAACGTGGCGGACCTCGAACGCATCGAGCAGGCCCTGGCCGACAACTACGACCTCGATATCGCGGCCGTCGATTACGAGGTCCAGCGCGAGCTGCCAAACGACATGCGAGAGCGGGAGGTCGAAGACCACCTCGAGGCCACGGCGACGGTCTACGAGGGTCGCGAGCTCATCGACCTCCAGCCGGGTTACGAGGAGACCGCCTACGGGCTCGCGGTCGACATCGGGACCACCACCGTGGCGGTCTACCTGGTCGACCTGAAGACCGGGGAGACCGAAGCCATCAGCTCCATCCTCAATCCCCAGAGTACCCAGGGCGGGGACATCATGAGCCGGATGCGCTATGCGCGACGGAACGACGACGGCCGCGAGGAACTCAAACGGGAGATCCGCGAGGGCGTCAACGAGTGCATCGACGAAGTGGTCCGCGAGGCCGGCATCGACCGCGAGGACATCTACGAGGGCGTCTTCGTGGGCAACACAGCGATGCATCATCTCTTCTTGGGCATCGAACCCGACTACGTGGCCGGCTCGCCGTACATCGCGGCCCGCGAGGCCCCCATCGAGGTCAAGGCCCGCGAACTCGGCATCGATATCAACCCCTCGGGCTACGTCTACTGGCTCCCGGTCAGCGGGGGCTGGGTCGGGCCGGACAAGGTCTCTGTACTGCTCGTGGCCGGCCACTACGACGAGCCCGAGACCACGGTCTGCATCGACATCGGGACGAACGGCGAGATTTCGGTGGGAAACGAGGACGAGATGCTCGTGACCTCAGCGCCGGCCGGTCCCGCGCTCGAGGGGGCGGAGATATCCCACGGGGTCCGCGCCCAGGCCGGAGCCATCGAGCGGCTCACCATCGACCCGGCGACGCTGGAGCCGACCTACGAGACCATCGAGGGCGACGCGCCGAACGGGCTCTGCGGCTCCGGCGTAATCGACGCCCTCGCGGAGCTGTTCGCGACCGGCATCGTCGACCAGCGGGGGAAGTTCCGGGACGACTTGGAGCACCCCCGGCTACGGGAGAACGCCGACGGCGAAGACGAGTTCGTGTTGGTCTGGGCCGAGGACGCTGCCATCGAGGACGACATCGTCGTCACGCAGAACGACATCCGGTCGGTCCAGATGGCAAAGGCCGCCATCCAGGCCGGCACCCGCGTCCTCATGGAGGAACTCGACATCGAGGACCCCGACCGCGTGTTGCTGGCCGGAGCCTTCGGGAACTACATCGAGAAGACCTCCGCGATGACCATCGGGCTCTACCCGGACATGGGCCTGGACGAGGTCGTGTCGCTCGGGAACGCCGCGGGTGTCGGCGCAAAGCTGGTCCTGCTGGACCGGAACCAGCGCCCAGAAACCGAGCGCATCATCGACGAAGTCGCCTACTACGAGATCGCCGGCACCGACATCTTCCAGGAGAAGTTCATGGAGTCGATGTATCTCCCGCACAAGGACTTTGACCTCTACCCACACGTCGAGGCCAGGGTGGAGGACCGGCGTGCGGACGCCACCCGGGCCGCGCAGAAGGGCTCCGACGACTGACCGCCTCCGACGGGAACCGACGACTGGCCGCCTCCGACGGAAACCGACGACTGACCGCCTCCTGCGGGAACCGACGACTGCCTGGGACGGCGGGACCACCGACCATTCAACTCGACCACCATCGGCGGGCTTTTCCGCACCACACGCCAGACCACTTCCATGCACGGGATCGTCGCCTGCGAGACGCTCTATCCCGAGGTCACCGACCTCGCTCCGGACGCGGCGGTCCGGTACCTGCCCCACGACCTCCACGAGTTCCCGATCCACGTCGGCGACGACCGCGAGATCGGCCCCCACGTCGAATCCGCGATCGCGGAACTCGAGGCCGAAGGGGTCTCCTCGATCAGGCTGGCCTTCGCGGGGACCACCGGCCTGGCCGGGGTAAAGACCGAGGACGTGCCGCTCGCGGTCTCGCTCGCCGACGATTGCATCTCCCAGTTCCGGTACGACGCCGATACGACAGCCACGGGCGAGGTCAAGGAGGCGGGAGTCTACTATCTCACTCGCGGGACCATCGACCGCGCCCCGGACGTCTACAAGCTCTATCTCGCCTTCCAGGGGCGGGCCCACGAGCTCACGGCGCGGTTCGGGGAGGCCGAACGCACCCATCCCGATCTCACGATCGACTGGGCCGAGAGCCGGCTCTACGAGCGGGCTCGCGACCGGGGCGCAGGAATGTCATCGGACTCGGTCGACCGGTTTTTCGCCTCGCTGCTTGGCTACTTCGACGCGGTCGAACTCGTCGATACTGGCTCCCTGTACGACGTTCACGAGTGGTACGCGGGGGAACTCAGGGACTTCCTCGCCTCGCTCCCGACCGAGAACGGCGGCAATCGGTCGGTCGATTGCCGGATCGCAGCGGGGGACCGTGGCCTGCTACGGGAGTTGTTCGCGAGCGAGGAGCTGCCCCGAGAGTCAGCGTACGTGGCGCGGTACGAACCCGGGGAACCGGTCCTCGAGGAGTAGGGGAGCGGCGATTTCCAGCCGCTGCTGCGCCGCGGTCCAGTGCTCCCGACTGGACACTCGTTGCGGCTGACCCCTCGGGGGTTGCTCTCTGTCGAGCCGGCTGCTGGCGGGGTCTCGGTTCCACGGTCTGGCCACCCCGGGGCGGGAACGGCCCTAGGTAGCCGCCTGATGGAGTTACGCTCTTTTCTTAATCGGAAGCTGCCAGGAGTGGGATGCTGCGTAGCGGGTCGCTATTCAGGACAGAAACGATTCCAGTTGACTGGTATCACCTTTCAGATCGGGACTGCGTAGATTGTCCCGGGCAGGGAAGTTTGTGCGATAGCCCTTTACGTTTCTTCCTGCCGGTTCTTGCCCCACCAAAGTGCGAGAAAAACGAGCACCAGTCCTTCGAGTCTGGCGAGTGTGTACACCCACGGCTCGAACTCGTATGTCGGCTCCCCCGTGGTCGTGACGGCCATCAGGTAGTCAATAACCTGTCTCGGAAACAAGAATTCGAGGACACCGAAGCCCGCCAGGACGATGCGAAGTGCCATACGTCATCCGTTGGTCCCCGAAACCAAATATCAAGCGCTTCCACGCCTCTGAAACCGACTTGCCGTTATGGGCGGATTCGTTTCGTGCACACGGCCGAATCTGCGCCAGATTCGACCCGGCTCTGTTGACAGACACCGAGGATATCCCGATCGGCTTGATGGCGTTAGCGCCGCAACTCAGCAACGAGTGTACCGTGGACCGGGGCCACTCTCTTCGTTCTTGGAGACGTCGAGCGTGATTTCTCCCCGGTCACCCGCGACCGGGCGGGTGTGTGCTCGCAGGATCGATGTGTGCTCGCAGGATCGATGTGTGCTGGCAGGGCCGATGTGTGCTCGCAGGATCGATGTGTGCTCGAGGGACCGATCACAATCATCGAACCACGCGATGGATTGACAATCCGCCTCGGTTATTGTGTTCATACGATGCCCCCCATTGGCGAACTGACGATCTTGATTCCGGTCGATATCTCGGACCCCGAACCGCCACCGCTGGATGTGCTCGACGTCCTTCGGCCGTTCGAGGTGGTGCTGCTCGGGTACTTTCCCGTCCCGGATCAGGCCGAACCCGCACTCATCAAGCACGAATACGAGGCGGACGCACAAACCAGACTCGACGCGATTGCCGAGGGCCGACCCGACGTCACCGATATACTAGTGTTCACACACGACAGGGGGGCAACCATCGATCGAGTGGCAGACCAATACGACTGTGAGGCAGTTCTGACTGCCGGGGACACCGACCACATCGAGAGCATACTCGTCCCCATCCGTGGCGACGTGAATATCGAACGAATCGTCTCCGTCGTTGCCGAACTCGTCAGAGGCAGTCGGGCCACTGCCACCTTCTTTCACTCCATCGATGAAGATGGCGACCCCAGTCAGGGTGAGTATCTGCTTCGTGGAACGGTCGAGCGAGTGACTGAATACGGCATCGACGCGGATCGGATCGACTGGCAGCTCGCCGAGGAGGGAGATCCCTACAGCGATATTGTCGCGCTGGGGGAGCAGTACGATATCATCGTCCTCGGGGAAACCGAGCCCTCGCTTCGGGAGCGCATCATCGGCGACATGCTCTCTCGAATCATCGACGACATCGAGATTCCAGCACTCATCGTGAGGGATATCGAATGAAGGTCCGCGAGGGGCCGGCCAGCACTAGGTCGACACCAATATGAGTTCCGACGGCGGCGAACTGGAGCGGACGTTGGGGTTCCTCGAAGCCATGACGCTCGGTGGCGGGACGATGATCGGCGCCGGGATATTCATCCTTCCGGGCATCGCGGCCCGGAACGCAGGTCCAGCAAGTTCCATCTCGTATGCGATCGCCGGCCTCGTCGCCTTGCTCGCGGCGCTTTCCCTCTCGGAACTGGCCACCGGCATGCCGATCGCCGGTGGGAGCTACCACTACGTGAACCGTGCTTTGGGTGGCCTCTTCGGTGCGATCGTCGGTTGGGGGATGTGGACCGGGTTGATGTTCGCCAGCGCCTTCTACATGGTCGGGTTCGGGCAGTACATCGTCGGGCCGATTCCGTGGCTCGACGGACGCCATTTCGTAATCGCACTCGGGTTGTTCGGGTTGGCACTCCTCATCGGCGTCAACTACTATGGGACCGACGAATCGAGCGCCCTGCAGAACGTGATGATCGGGACCGAAACCGCCATCGTGCTCGTCTTCGTCGCCGTGGGGCTCTTCTTCATCGATACGGCGAATCTCACGCCCTTCGCCCCAACGGGACCGGCCGGGATCATCGGGACCACCGGTATCGTTTTCGTGTCGTTTCTGGGCTTCGAGATCATCGCTACGGTGGCCGGCGAGATCAAGGATCCGAGTCGGACGATCCCACTATCGATGATCCTCTCGGTGGTCTCGGTGACGCTTCTCTACGTGCTGGTAATGCTGGTGAGTACCGGTGTCGTCCCGATCGATGTGCTCGGTGATTCCCCGATTCCGGTTTCCGACGTCGCCGAGGTGTCGATGGGCACCATCGGGGTGGCCGGCATCGCGTTCGCTGCAATCATCGCAGCCATCTCGAGTTCGAACTCCTCGATACTGGCCGCCTCACGGGTGATTTACGCCATGGGTCGGGACGGGCTCATGAGCGAGTGGTTCAACGAGAGCCACGACCGGTTCTACACGCCCCATCGAGCAATACTGGCCACCGGCGGCGTGACGGCACTCCTGATACTGCTCGGGCTGGGCGTCGAAACCATCATCGCCCTTTTGGCCGAGGCAGCGAGCTTCAGCTTCCTCGTGGCCTATCTGTTGGTCCACGTCTCGCTTGTGGTGTTCCGACGGGCGGATCCTGACGAGTACGAGCCGACGTTCGAACTCCCCGGAGCGCTCTATCCGCTGGTGCCGATCCTCGGAGTGCTCCTGACCGTCGTCGTCATCTCTCAGATGGCGACCATCATCATCGTCATCGGCTCGGGAATCATCGGTCTCGGCATCGTCTGGTATGTTACGTACGCGAGAACTCGTACCGTCGGCAGTGGGCTCTTTCGAGACGCGATCACCAGCGCGCCGGGCGAGCCCTACCGAGTTATCGTTCCGATTGCCAACCCGGAGACCCAGCACGGGCTGCTCAGGCTCGCTGCGGCAACTGCACACGCCAATGAAGCGGACGGAACGCCGGAACTCGTTGCGATCAACGTCCTGGAAGGCACGAGGGACGCCCCCAACCAGAACATCGAATCGAAACGTCTCGAACACCAACGAGATCTCCTGCAGAACGCACACGTGATCGCCGAGGAGATGGACGTCGAACTCCGGACACGAGCAATCGTCGCTCCCGAGATCAGCACCGGGCTGGTCGAGGCGATCGCGGACGAAGACGCCGACCAACTGTTGATCGGTTGGGATGGGGTCCTCGGCGAGGGTGCGTACACGTTTGGCCACACGATCGACCCGGTAATTACGCGGGCTCAGTGCGATGTCTCGCTCGTCAAACTCGTCGAGGAATCCATCGGCACACCTGTGGCGCTCGTCGCACCCGGAGAAAACGCAGAAACCGTCGTGCGCCGGGCCTTCGAATTCGCGTCCGTGGACGATACGGTTCCGACCTTCCTGTACGTCCAACCACCAGCTGCGCATCCAGGAGGTGATACCGGCACGGCGGGGCGGGAGATCCTCGGGGATATCGCCGAAGCGGCCGGGCTCGAACCCGACGAGTATGACGCCGAATTGCTGGTCAGTGACGACATCGAGACGGCTATTCCAGCGGCCATCGACGCGTACGATACGGTCTGTATCGGACTGTCACACCGGACCGACAGCACCGGAATCCTTTACGGGGCGTTCACGGAACAGATCGCGCTGAATGCGACCGGAAATGTCGCCTTGGTACGAGGCACGGTCGACATTTCTGATCGATAAGGGAGCCAAGCGTTTCCGGACCCCTCCAGTGCGCTTTCCCAAACGGAATGTGGCATGGGATAGCATGGATGCCCGCTGCTTGCTTTGGATCGGAACGTAGTAGAGAGACCCACCTTGCGGGATGCCCCAAGCCATCGATGAATTCCTCCCCGATCTGGACATCTCTCCGGACGAAGCTGCTGCCATCAGCCGGTCAACTGATATCGAGGTCCGGAGCCGAACCAACGGGAGAGATGTAATTACGGACACCCGGCTGGTCCACGGTGCGAGTCTCTTTGCTGGGTCTCTGCCGCACGGAAGTCGAGTGACACGACGTAACCATATCGTGATGGGGACCCACGGTGGGGGTGGCGGCGAACTCAAAGGACGTCTTCTCGGGGCGGTCGCGACTGGAGTGCTCGGTGAGACGTCGATACCGGGAACCGTCATTCGATAGCCGTCTGAAACGGTAGTGGTGATGAATTTGGGCCCTGCGCTCAGCACGAGCCAACTACTACCCCATCGGTCGGTCCGGATTTGACTGATAGCGATGATGAATGTACTGGCCACAACGATTCCCAGGGTCTCGATACGAACGTGGATGCCGGGGCCAGGGATGCATACCTCCGTGTGCGCCATAAGTGGAAGCCCTGTCTCTTACCAAGCGATTCTTCTCTACTCGGTCGATAGGCCGAATTATGTGCTCGTCCCCCCTCGGAGCGGCATCGGCGGCCGGTCTTCTGCAGTACACTGTGCCGGTCGCGGGCATCGAAATCGGGCAGATGGCAGTCACCGCCATCGGCATCGGCTTGATTCTGCTGCTCCTCATGGGCTCGGGATTCTTTTCGTCCTCGGAGATCGCACTGTTCTCCCTCCCGTCCCACCAGATAGACGCGATGGTCGAGGAGGGCTTGCGCGGCGCGCGGGCGGTCGAGACCCTCAAAGAGGACCCGCACCGCCTGCTCGTTACGATCCTCGTGGGGAATAACATGGTCAACATCACGATGTCATCCGTCTCCACTACCATCGTCGGCTTCTACTTCGACGCTGGCACGGCAGTCATCGTCTCCTCTCTCGGCATTACGTCGATGGTGCTCATATTCGGCGAAAGCGCCCCGAAGTCCTACGCCGTCGAGCATACAGAGGTACACGCACGGCGCGTCGCTCGAGGGCTGAAAGTCGTCGAGAAGGTATTGTGGCCACTCATCACCCTCTTTTACTACCTGACGGGCATCGTGAACAGGGTCACCGGCGGTAGTCCGTCCATCGAATCGACGTACGTGACACGTGACGAGATCAAGAACATCATCAAGACGGGTGAGCGCGAGGGCATCCTCGACGAGGAAGAACGCGAAATCCTCCAGCGGGCCCTCCGATTCACGGACGCCACTGCCAAGGAAGTGATGACTCCCCGGCTCGACATGGTCACGATCTCCGAAGACGCGAGCGTCGCGGCGGCCATCAAGAGCTGTATTCAGTCCGGGCATGGCCGGCTTCCGGTCCATTCGGGCTCGTTGGACAATGTGATCGGCATTTTCGACATCCGGAACCTACAGGCCTCCAACTACGACGAGTTCGCGGACCTCGAGGTGGCGGACGTGGTCAATCCGACCCTCCACGTGCCAGAGTCCAAGAATATCGACGACCTCCTCTCGGAGATGCGCGACAATCGGTTGCACATGGTCGTGGTCATCGACGAGTTCGGTGCCACCGAGGGCCTCATCACGATGGAGGACGTCCTTGAGGAGATCGTCGGGGAGATACTCGTGGGTGACGAGGAACACCCTGTCGAGTTCGTCAATGAGACGGAAGTTCTCGTCCGCGGCGACGTCAACATCCACGAGGTCAACGAAGCCATCGACGTCGACCTGCCCGAAGGCGAGGAGTTCGAGACCATCGCAGGATTCCTCTTCAACCGGGCGGGCCGCCTCGTCACGCAAGGTGAAGCGTTCAGCTACGAGAATGTGTCTCTTCGGGCCGAACAGGTGGAGGACACACGCATCCAACGGGTCCGGGTGACCGTTGACCGCAACGATGCGGATCCGACTCGCTGAACTACCCGCTCTCACAAGATCGCGGGGTGTTGTATGACGAACAAGTACCACGGTTTCCAGTAGGTTCGAGGTTCACGCGAACCTGCACCGGAAATCCGGTTGGAACCTATCCAAACGTGCAGTGGTTTCCCGCACTGGGACGGCGCTATTGCCGTGGGTCTGGATGCTTCCGACTCAGATACAGGGGCCATTCGGATCGCCAGTTCGTGTAGGGACTCATGAGCAGGATTCCTCCTGAAAAGTAGGGGGCTGGGAAGCGTTCGCTTCACGAGCGGTTGGTTACCGATAACCGGCGGGGCCAACTCGAGAACTCCAAGGCCCTCGTCACTCGCTGTATGCGCCCGGCATTCGGCACCAGACTACTGACAGCAGAGGGGTGGGCTCGGACTCGATGGCAGCCGAGCGGGCGTGCGCTCAGCACGGTCAAAACGTCGGATACTTGGCCTCGTGTCAAAATATCGTATCGTGATGTTCGCCATCGTTTCTGATACGCACATTCCTGGACAAGCTGCCGAGCTTCCCGGTCCATTCCGTGAGTACATCAGAGAGGCCGACCACGTTATTCACGCTGGAGACTTCGGGTCGAAGGAAGCTTTTCGTGACGTGCGAGAACTGGCCACGGGCCTGACGGCGGTCTACGGAAACGCGGACCCGGGAGACATTGACCTCCCGGCTGTTGGGTCGGTACGGACCGACGAGTTCACGTTCGTCGTTTCACATGGAATGATCAACTTCGTCGAACGGGGCGTTTCGAGCTCGGAGGGAGTCGTTTTCGACCGCGAGGACTGGCTCGACGCGGTCGCTGATACGGCACGAGCGAGAGCCGACTCCGCCGACCGAGTCATCGGGATTGGCGGCCATTCTCACGAGGTCGAGGACGAGACCCACGAGGGCGTACGCGTTTTGAATCCGGGGAGCGGCACTGGTGTCGGTCCCGCCGAGGGGACGGCAACGATGATGACTGCAGAGATTGCCGACGGCAGTGTCGACGTAACTCTCCACGAGGCCTGAACCATTCGCGCCCTCTATCCAGCACCGCTCGTAATAATTGCGTGCGTGCGGGCGCGGAAAGAGGGAATCTCGACCTGGTCGACTGGCCGGACCAGGCGTCCTCTCGTCGGGGGACCACCCCGGCGATCGGCCCAGGATTGGGTTCGAGCGGGGCTACTGTCCACCGAAAGCCAAAGAAAGACCGGCCGCTCCGAGACGGTTACCGGAAGATCTTGAACAGCGGGTGGTCGGGGTCCGCGCGACGTCCCTCACCCATCTGGGCGCCGTATGCGACGTACGCGTCGGCCGTCGAGAGAACCTCGTACATCTCGGGGGCGCCGTGGACCGGGCCGTAGAGGTTGAAGTCGGCACCGAGGTGGACGATGATGGAGTTGGCGACCGCCTGGCGGAGCTGCTTGGAGTTCTCGTGGAGGGGGTCGTTCATCTCCCACTGGATGACCTCGTTGTGCGGCGAGCAGCCCGCCGGGAGCCCGTACTCGTTTTTGAGCTCGTGGATGATCTTGGCGCCGTAGCCGGAGTCGGGGATGTCGATGACGCCGGGGTCGACGATGGGCTTCGAGATGCCGGCCTTCTCCGCGACCTCGAGGTTCTCCTCCAGGGCGTTCCGCCGCCCGTCGATGGACATGTCGGAGGTGTCGATGCTCAGGAGGACCGCCGAGTCGATGCCGGACTCCTGGATGGCCTCGATCTCCTTGTCGACTTCCTTCGTGCTGGACTCGATGGAGTTGTAGACGACCTGGTCCTCGAGGCCGATCTCGCCGACGTGCTTTGCGGCCTCCGAGCGGATCGAGGGCGTCGGCCCGTCCATGAAAATCGGCCGGTCGGTGACCTCGCCCATGAAATCGACGTGTTTCTTGAGCGCCTCGGGGCTGTCACCGATGGTGTCGAAGGCGGCGGGGTTGCCGGTCTTCTCCGAGAGCTCCTCGACCTTTTTGACGGCCGCTTCGGCCGCCTCCTCGTCGAATTCGCCGGTCTTGGGGTCCTCGAGGACCGGGTCGCCCTTGTAGAAGATGCTGCCCACCAGCAGGGTCGGTGTCTCGCCCGGCTGCCCACCGACCTCGGTGCCGTTGATGTCGTGGATCTCCTGTTCGGTATCGAAAGTGAACATCAATAATGATGTCCAACAGTGGAAAGTTATATCTTCTCATGTGCGTCTCGCGGGGTAGACGGCCTCTACCTGCAACATTTACCTCTTCATATGCAACATGGCCGACACCCTCGAACCAGCAAGGGCCGCCGGTTGCTGGGTGCACTCGACGGTACGTTGACACTCTCTCGGCGCCCCACGCGCCGGTCCGTCACCGGAGAGGCAATCCAGTGCGCCCCAGATACACCCCGGCGTCTCAGAGGGCGTTCCGCCGGATGCACAGGGAATGGGAGAACGGAGGTGCAGGCCTTACACGTAGGTGTGTCGCCACTCTTCGGTGTCCGCGACCTGGTTGAAGGTGTATAGGTGGACGCCGTCGATGCCGTGGTCCGCGTCGCCGTGGTATGGGGCGATTCCCTCGACGAAGTCGTCGGGTTTGTACTGGCCGCGGGAGCCGAGGAACTGTTTGATGAAATCGAGAATGCCGGTTGTTTTCCGGAGGTAGGAAAGCGAATCGCCCACGCCGATCTTCTGGGAGATCGAAAGCAGGCGCTGGTACCGCATGACGCCTGGGACGCCGACGTGGACCGGCAACTCGACCCCACGGTCCCGGATGTCCGCAGTCCAGTCGACGACGGCCTCCGGGCTGAAGCTCATCTGGGTGACGATGTAATCGGCGTATGGCTCCTTTTTCTCGAGGTGTTCGGCAAGGACCTCGTCGCCGATGAACTGGTGGCCCTCGGGATAGCCCGTGATCCCGACGTGCTCGAACTCGTAGCCCTGTTCGTCGAGGTCCCGCAGGAAGGCGTAAGCCGAGTCGTAGGGGCCTTCCGGCTCCTCGTTGTCCCCGCCAGGGACGAAGATGTCCTCGATGCCCGCCGCGGACAACCGGTCGGCGATCTCCGCCAGGTGGTCCTGGCTGCCGACCCCGCGTGCGGCGACGTGCGCGGACACCTCGAAGCCCCGGTCCGCGAGCCGGTCGGCCCGGTCGAGCGTCTCCTCGATGCCCTTCTCCGGGGACGCCGTAATGGCCACCTTGGCGCCCTCAGGCAGCAAGTCCGCCTCCTCGTCCATGCCGTCGAATGGCAAGAGTTCGAAGCGCGGGTCCCGCAATAGCTCCCGAACGTCCTCGCGTGTCATGTCAGTAGGTCCAGTCGACTCACGCCCATATTCCTTTCCTTGGGGGTAAGCTTCGGTCCGATTCGGGCCGTACAACCGGCGACTGTTGCCGCGAACGGCCGGACCTCTCTGGATTGGCACATGTTATAATGTGGCAGCCTTTGGTCAATATTGCCAGTTTCGGCCCGCGATTCCCCCGTTTTCGTGGTACGTGAGTAATTCCCACGGCCGACCGTTCTAGAAAACCTCAAGGTCCTTTCGCGGCAACTTCCACGGGAATCGGTTCCACCCGGCTTCGGGGGCCGATCGGCACACCCATGACCTACATTATCGACGGCAACGAACTAGCGGACTCGATTCGGGGCGACCTGCAAGACAACGTGGACACGCTGACCGAGGAGGGCGTCACACCTGGCCTCGCGACGGTCCTCATGAGCGACGACCCGGCCTCGGAGACCTACGTCTCGATGAAGCAGAAGGCCTGCGAGGAGATCGGGATGGAGAGCTTCCACGTCGAAATCGATCCCGACGCACCCGCCGAGGAACTCTACGACACCCTCGACGAACTGAACGCGGACCCCGAGGTCCACGGCATCCTCGTCCAGCTGCCGCTGCCGGACCACGTCGACGAGTACCAGGTCCTCCAGGCCATCGATCCGATGAAGGACGTCGACGGCTTCCACCCCGAGAACGTCGGCCGGGTCGTCGCGGGCAACGCCCGCTTCAAACCCTGCACGCCCCACGGCGTCATCAAGATGATCGAGGACGCCGGCTTGGAGACGGAGGGTAAAGACGCCGTCATCGTGGGTCGGTCGAACATCGTCGGCAAACCGCTGGCGAACCTGCTGATGCAGAAGGAGGACTACGGGAACGCCACCGTCACGGTCTGTCACTCCCGTACCCAGAACCTCGAGGAGAAGACGAAGAACGCGGACATCGTGGTCGCGGCCGCGGGCGTCCCCGAGATGATCGACGGGTCGATGCTCTCGGAGGGCCAGGTCGTCATCGACGTCGGGACCAACCGCGTCGACGGTGACCTCGTCGGCGACGTCGACTTCGAGTCGGCCAAGGAAGTCGTCGACGCCATCAGCCCCGTCCCCGGGGGCGTCGGCCCGATGACGATCACGATGCTCCTGTACAACACGGTCAAAGCCGCGGGGCTGCAACACGACATCGACGTCGAACTCCCGTAGGTCTCGGCCAGCACTCGGATCCGGATTTCTTCGCGGCGCCATCGGTTCCCCAGTGGTCACGTCCAGGGTTCTGCCCGCTCCGATCACGTGGCGGTGGGTCGCTCGCGGTGACTCACTCGAATGCGTGTAGATGCTGGCTTTGCTCAGCGAGCGGGTGTGACTCTCGCTGCTGGCGGGACCCACAAAAAAGACGGATTCCGTTCGACCTGCCCAGGGTCGCCCCCTGCCTTCGGCTCAGTCCTTCGCCGCTTTGACCTGCTCGATCAGCTGGGGCACGACGTCGTGGAGGTCGCCCACGATGGCGTAATCGCCCTTGTACATGATCGCAGCCTCGGGGTCGGTGTTGATCGCCAGGGTGTTCTCCGCGCCCTTGGCGCCGACCCAGTGCTGGATCGCGCCGCTGATGCCGGCGGCGATGTACAGGTCCGGCGAAATCTTCGCGCCGGTCTGGCCGATCTGGTCGTCGTGGGGCCGCCAGCCCTCGTCGACCGCCACACGAGACGCCCCGACCGTCGCGTTCTCGAAGAGGTCCGCGAGCTCCTCGAGCTGCTCGAAGTCCTCGGGGCCGCCCACGCCGCGACCGCCGGCCACGACGATTCGAGCCTCCGAAAGCGGGACCCCCTCGATGTCCGATTCCTCGATCCGGTCGAGCGTGACGCGGAAGGCATCCTCGCCGATCTCGGGGGTGACCGTCTCGACGGCCGCCTCGCCGTCCCCGACTGCCTCGATGGGGACCTCGTGCTCTGGTGCGGTCAGCAGCTTGGTCTCGCCCGCCATCGTGGCGTGCTCGACCAGGCTGCCGCCCCAGCGCTGGCGCTCGATCTCGTACTCCTCGCCGACGGTCACCGCCGTGGTGTTCGCCGACATCGGGAGATCGCGCTTGGCGGCGACGTGAGCGAAGATTTCGTGGGCCACGTCGGACCCCGGACCGATCAGCGCCTCGGGGTCGAGTTCGTCGAGGAGGCCGCCCAGACACTCGGCCCAGGCCTCGGGGGCGTAGGTCTCCGCGACCTCGCCCTCGGCGACGTAGGCCGTGTCGACGCCGTACGCACCGAGTTCGGCGGCCACGTCCGCGCCGCCGACCAGCGCCGCGTGGAGGTCTTCGCCTGCCTGGGACGCCACGTCCCTGGCCAGGGTCAGCATCTCGAGGGACGTCTCCTCGATCTCGCCGTCGTCGTGTTCGACGAATGCAAGCACCATCTCAGAGCACCTCCAGTTCTTCCATGACCTCGACGGCCCGATCCGCGGCCTCCGGGCCCTCGCCCAGGACCTCGGCTTCGCCCTCCTCTTTCTCGGGGACCTGGAGTTCGACCTTCTGCAGGCCCTCCTCTATCCGGGTGGGTTCGAGCCGATCGATCTCCTGTTTCTTTGCTTGCATACGGCTGCGCATCGACGGGTACCGCGGGGTGTTGAGCCCTTCTTTGACGGTGATCACCGCGGGGGTGTCCACCTCGAAGACCTCGGAGCCACCGGGGACGTCCCGCTTGGCCACGAGCGTCTCGCCGTCGACCTCGAAGTCCTTGACCCCGGTGACGACCGGGAGGTCGAGGTGGTGGGCGACGGTGATGCCGACTTGGTAGTTCGCGTTGTCGGCGGACTCGTTGCCGAAGAAGAGGACGTCGAAGCCGATCGCCGCACCGTCAGAAAGGGCTTCGATCCCCTCCGCCAGCGCCTTCGCGGTAGCTTTTGGCCCCCATTCCTCGTCGTCGGGGTCGGTCTCGAGCAGCGCGCCCTCGTCCGCGCCTCTGGCGATTCCCTCGTAGATCTGTTCGGTCGAGTCGTCCGGCCCGAGGCTCAGTACTGTCGACGTGCCGCCCTCGTCTTCGACGACCTGGACGGCCTCCTCGATGGCGCACTCCTCGTGCGGACTGATGGTGTACCCGAGGGTGGAGGCGTCGACGTCCTGCTTGTCGTCGGTCAGGATGATCTCGGCCCCGGTGTCGGGTACGCGTTTGATACAGGCTAACGTTTCCATGGTTTGGGTCGATATATGTTGGTTCGAATGGTGGACCGGTCCGGCCGGTCGTCGCCTTAGCTGAAGATGCGCTCGTTGTCCGGGTCGAACAGCGGCCGGCTACCCACGACCTCGATGGTCACCGGGTAGTCCGTGCCGAAGTACTCGACCTGGAGTTGGGTACCCTCTTCGGCGAGCTCCGTCGGGACATACCCGAGCAGGAGGTGCTTGCCGACCGAGGGGCCGGTGGCGGCACTCGTGACATAGGAGCGGCGGCCTTCCTCGTCGACCAGGACGTTGCCGTCCATGTCCTTGATCGGCTCGCCGCCGAGCATGAAGCGCTTCTCCTCGCCGTTCGGCGCGTGGTCGTCGACCGAGAGCGTGCACAGCTTGGCCACCGGCTCCTCGTCGAGGGCCTCCGCGTAGGCTTCCTTGCCGATGAAGTCGGCGTCCTTGACCCCGTGGAAGGTCAGACCGGCCTCCGCCGGGTTGTAGTCGTGCTCGAGCTCGTGGCCGTACAGGCGGTAGCCCTTCTCCATGCGACCGGTGGCGCCGTAGACGCCGGTTCCGACCGGCCGGATGTCGTGTTCCTGGCCCGCCTCGTAGATGGTGTCCCAGAGCTTCTGGGCCTGCTCCATCGGCGCGTAGATCTCCCAGCCGAGTTCGCCCACGTAGGAGATGCGCATGGCCCAGGCCTCGACCTCGCCGACCGTGATGGGCTTGGCCGTGTAGGGGGCAAAGCCCTCGTGGGACATGTCCTCCTCGGTGATCGGGTCCATGACCTTCCGGGCGTTCGGACCCCAGACGCCGAGCGTGGCGAGCGAGGAACTCTGGCTGACCAGCTCGACGGACCCGTCGTCGGGCATCTGCCGGCGGACCCACTGCTTGTCCGCGCCGGCCATCCCGCCGCCGGTGATGAACCGGAACTTGTTCTCGCCCATGCGGGCGATGGTGAGGTCAGAGCGGAAGCCCGCCGCGGAGTCGAGGATGGGCGTGTAGACGGTCTTGCCGACGTCCACGTCCATCCGACCGACGGCGAGTTTCTCGACGAAGTCGAGTGCGCCCTCGCCGACCACGTCGAAGATGCCGAAGCCGGTGTCGCCGATCATGCCGACGTTGTCCCGCATGTGCAGGTGCTCGGCCAGGATGATCGGGGACCACCAGCGACGGTCCCACTCGTTCGGCCGCTTGAACTCGCTGATCTCCTCCTGATAGGTCTGGAGGAGGTCGCTGTTCGAGCGGAACCATCGCGGGCGTTCCCAGCCGGCGGCCTCGAAGAACTCGGCGTCGAGTTCCTGCTGGCGGCTGTAGAAGCCGCTGGTGCGGAGCGGCCGGCAGGTCTGCCACTGCTCCATCGGGTGAACGGTCCCGTAGATCTTGCGGAACCCTTCGTCCGAGCGCTCCTTGACCCAGCGCTTCGAGCGACCGTACTCGTCCCACTGGGCGATGTTGAGCCCGTGGATGTCGGTGTCGAGAGCGCCCCAGCCCTCGGTCATCCACCGGGCTGTCTCCTTCGCGATGGCGGGCGCTTCCTTGATCCAGATGGCCGCCACGGACCAGAAGTTATCGAGGTCCTTGGTCGGGCCCACGAGGGGGCCGCCGGCGGTCATCGAGAGCAACCCGTCGATGGAGTGCCGGATGCCGGCGCCCGGATCGTCGAGGATCTCGGGCATCAGCTCCAGGGCGTGCTCCATGGACTGCTCGAAGGCGTCCTCGGTGAGCGGCAGCTGGGTCGGGGAGAGCGGCGACTCCTCGATGGACGGGATGTCGTCGACGTCCATCAGGATGGGCCGGTGCTCGTAGGACCCGACCTCCATGTCGTTGCCGTGCTGGCGCTCGTACATCCGGGTGTCCATGTCCCGGACGATGGGGTAGTTGATCTCGCCCTCGAGCCCTTCGAACTCGTCGATCGGGCCGACGCTGATCATCTGGTGGACGGCCGGAGTGAGGGGGATCTTGGTGCCCGCCATCTCGGCCAGCTTGGGACTCCAGATGCCCGCCGCCACGGCGAGTTCGTCCCGGACCTCGACGTTCCCGCGGTCCGTCTCGATCTCGACGACCTCTCGGCCCTCGGTCTTGATGTCCGTGACTTCGGTGTTCGGCGAGACGGTAAGTGCGCCCATCTCCTTGGCGCGGTCCCGACAGATCTCGCCGTATCGGAGCGGGTCACAGGTCCCCGCTTCCGGCGCATGCATCGCGCCCTTGATGATGTCATCGTTGATGAATGGCACCATCTCTTTTACCTCCTCGGCGTCGATGAGCTCGGCCTCGGCGCCGTAGGATTTCGCCGACTGGACGCGACGTTTGAGCTCCTCCATCTGTTCGTCCGAGCGGGCGACCTCCAGGCCGCCGGACTCGACGAACACGTCGGCCTCCTTGTACTGCTCCATCGCGTCGTAGGTCAACTCCGTCATCTCCTTGGAGTGCTCGACCGGCATGATGAAGTTGGAGGCGTGTCCGGTCGATCCGCCCGGGTCGGGGAGCGGCCCCTTGTCGACGAGGAGGATGTCCTCCCGTCCCTGCTCCGCGAGATGATATGCGAGACTATTCCCGACGATCCCGGCACCGATGATTACCGTGCCGGCACTGTCTGGTAGCGTGTTTGAACTCATCCTCGATATAGGTGTGTCTGCCTCGGGTACGCCGTCACGGTGTCGAAGCGGCGACCCGTGACCCGAACCCTGTCGTTTACTGCTCGATCCGTTAGGGTGTGAACCGGCCCCACAAGGCGATAGGTCGACTGATTCGCACAAATAACTAACGAAGTCGATGATAAACCATGTATAAAAGGAAACGACCCAAAAATGGTGGTAAGCGGTTTCCATAACGGAAAAGACGCAGACGGCGCAAGGGCGTTGGAGACGGCTCGGGCGGCCCATCCGTCCGAGCGATGCCGCCGGTCCGACCGTGGTCCACGTGCATCACGGCGGACTTATAAATCTCTCGTGTTATATCATATAATGGAAACGACCGCGCCGGACGCCCCGGGGCGGCCGGCCCACCCGCGCGAGCGGGGTCATCAAGAGGTCCATGCTGCGAGGGAGGCGCCCACGGGTCCGTGGCGCAAGCGGGGCGAACCGGTCCGTGGTATCTTCGCCCGTGGTGAGCGCCGCTCTGGCCCTCCGCATGGGGCCGGGCTTTCGCAATCCGTCACCCCTATGCCTGCCCGGAGCCTCAGCACGGACGATGGGTGCCCGCCTGCAGCGGTCGCTGGTCCGCGTCGACCTGTCGGCCGGAACCGTTACCCGGGAGCGGATCCCCGAGGAGTGGCTCCGTCGCTTCGTGGGCGGCAAGGGGCTGGGCGCCCGATATCTTTACGACGCACTCGAGCCGGGGATCGACCCGCTCGGACCCGAGAACGCCCTGCTTTTCATGGTCGGCCCGCTCTCGGGGCTCACGCCCGGGGAACCCCGGTACGCGGCCATCACCAAATCGCCGCTCACGGGTGCCTTCCTCGATTCCTACAGCGGGGGGGAGTTCGCCGCCCGGCTGGCGGGCAGTCTCGGGGACGCGATGGGGCTTCTCGTCACCGGCCGGGCCCGCGAGCCCACCGCGATCCGCGCGGCCGACGGCGAGGTGACCCTCGAATCGGTTCCGGATCTCTGGGGCGGCTCGGTCCATGACACGTGTACTGCCTATCCTGACTCGAATGTCGCGTGCGTCGGGCCCGCGGGCGAGAACGAAGTGGTCTACGCGACGATCGCCTCGGATTGCGGCAAACATCACGCCGGTCGGGGTGGTGCCGGCGCGGTGATGGGCTCGAAGCGACTGAAAGCAGTCGTTGCCGCTGGCGAGCCCAGGACGGGGCTGGAAGCACTCCGATCCACCTACGAGGAGCGGTTCTCGGAGGAGCGGACCGGGCCGTGGCACCGGTCGAGCGAGACGGTAGAAACCGTCGACTTCGCCAACGAGGTCGGCGTGCTCTCGACCCGGGGCTGGCAGGAAAGCACCTTCGAGGGTGCCGAGGACATCGGCATCGAAGCGGTGAGAGACGCAGCGACCGAGCGAGAACACGAGGGCGAACCGATCCCGGGGGGCTTCCGGATCACGGTAAACGGCGAGGAGACCACGCCCCGGGGCGCCACCCAGATGACCCTCGGGGCCGGCCTGGGGATCGACGAGTTCGAGGACATCGCCGTTCTCGGCGAACAGTGCAACCGCCTCGGTGTGGACATCATCGGCGTGGGGAACGCAGTCGCCTGGACCTTCCGCGCCGCCGAGGCCGGCCTGGTCGACGCCTCGGGGTCGTTCGGCGACGTGGAGGCAGCCGGGGAGATGATCGCCGCGATCGCCGGCCGCGAGCCGGGACTACCCGACGACCTGGCTGACGGACTCGACCGGGCCGCCGCGGAATACGGCGGCGAGGAACTCATCCCGACGGTCAAAGGGATGGAACTCCCGTCCTACGATCCGCGGCGCACCCCCGGGATGGCGCTGGCGTACGCCACAAGCGACAGGGGGGCGTGTCATCGGCGGGCGCGACCGATCGAGACGGAAGTCTTCGATCCCACCCTCGCCGAGCCGCGTCGCCGGGCCCGCGAGGTGGCCGCCGAGCAGGACTTCCGGTCGGTCCTCTGGAGCCTGATCGCCGATGACTTCACCGGTGACGTTTTCGCCGGGGACTTCGGCGCCGAGTGGCTCGGGGCAGTGGGGCTGGAGCTCTCGACGGAGGACCTGCGAACGGCCGGGGAGCGGATCTGGAATCTGACGCGGCTTTTCAACCTCCGCGAGGGATTCGCGCGCGCGGAGGACGAACTCCCAACGGTCCTCGCCGAACCGATGCGTGACGGGCCAGGTGCCGGCGCGGCCGTCGATGAGGCGGAGTTCGAGGGACTGCTCGAGGCCTACTACCGCGAACGCGGCTGGGATGTCGACGGTCGCCCGACGCCCGGGACCCTGGAGCGACTCGATCTCGCCGCCATCGCCCCTCGGGACGACCATCGGGTTCGCTGACGGGGCCACTGACTGCGGGTCCAGAACAGAACGGTTGTGCACGGGTGAAACAATCAGCCCGGCTGGAAATCACCCCTTGTGGCGTCGATCGTGGATCGAGCGTCCCCAATATGAATACCCCCGCCGTTCCGTCGGTCGGCGCGTGTATACGGATTGAACATTCGTGTAGGACAATACGTCCCGGAGCGCTGGCCTCCCCGTCGAACGTGTCGGTATGACGCAGCTTTCGAACCGCGCGCGCCGTCCTCGAAGCCGCCTGAACCGCGAGACTGTCGCCACGATTCGGACCAGCACTCACTGGTTCGATGGCCGTCGATCCGGCACCTCGACGGCAAAACCGCCAGCCGGCGCCGCCGGGTGAAGCGGAACGTATCGCCGGGTCGCAACCAGACTTGTACTAATTAATATCGAATTGGATAACTCATCTTTGGCACCCTTTTCGGCAACAATCGCAAGCATGCGTCGGGGTTAGAACCATCAGATTCGCTATGATTCGGGCGGATTTCCAAAACCTTTATTCATTAATCAGGAACTTGCCTCGCTAGGGGCAACACATGCCAGAGGACGACGACTCAACCGACGACGCGGCGGACCCCATCATCGAGGACATCCAGCAAGCGATCATCGACCTCGAAGAGGACAAGACGGCGGAGCTCACCCAGGAGGCGATCGACAAGGGCCTGAGCCCGCTCGTGATTCTCCAGGAGGGGTTGACGAAAGGTGTCCGGACGGTGGGCGATAAGTTCGGTCGGGGGGAGGTCTTTCTGCCGGAACTCGCCATGTCCGCGGATTGCATGCGTGCGGGCGTGGACCTCGTCGAGCCGCTCCTCGACGAGATGGACCTGGCGGACGAGGACCAGGGCGGGAAGGTGATCCTCGGTACCGTCGACGAGGACATCCACAACATCGGGAAGAACATCCTCGCCACGATGCTCAAGGCAAACGGCTTCGACGTCGTGGACCTCGGGGTCGAGATCCCCAACGAGGACTTCGTCGAGGCAGTCCGCGAGGAGGAACCCGACATCCTGGGCATGTCCGCGCTGATGACGATGACCATGGACCACCAGGAAGAGGTCATCGATCTCCTCGAGGAAGCGGGCATCCGCGACCAGGTGAAAGTCATGGTCGGCGGGGCGCCGACCTCGGAGGAGTGGCGCGACGAAATCGGCGCCGACGGCTACGCCGATAACGCCGACGCTGCGGTCAAGCGCGCGACCGAACTCCTCGACGAGTAGGCGCAGCAATTGCCGCAACCAAAGCTTTAAGGTTTAGGGCGAGAACCTCGAAACCACGGGACAGCGCTACGGTCCCGGGGCTTCACGAACGTTTATGAAGGATAATAAATAAATAATTTCATAAGCCCTCAATCGTACTGTCAATGCGTATCGAACTCACAACCAACAACGGGGTGACTACGAACCAACAATGAGTACAGGAAATCAGGGCAGTATCCAGACGTTCCTCAGCGAGATCGACTGGGTCGTTTACGGATTCGGGCTAGGTGTATCGGTGTTGGCAATCATCGGACTGATCGCGGCACCAGAGGCAGCCAAGGGCTTCATTAACGATAGCTTCAGTTACATGACGGGTAACTTCGCTTGGTTCTACCTCTGGTCGATGTTCCTCCTCGTCGTCTTCGCGCTATTCCTGGTGGTGAGCCCATGGGGCAACATCAGGATCGGGAAGCCGGACGACGAACCGGAACATTCGTACAAGTCCTACTTCGCGATGCTCTATTCCGCGGGCATCGCCGCCGGTATCGTCTTCTGGGGTCCGGCAGAGGCGATATGGCACTACACGATGTGGGCACCGCCAGGTGGACCCGCCGGTGGCGCGGAAGGTGGAACGGCACAGGCGGCCGTCAACGCCGTCCAGTACACGTTCTTCCACTGGGGCATCTCCGCCTGGTCCGCGTACGTGATGATCGCGCTTCCGGTCGCGTTCTTCGCGTACCGGCACGGCGCGCCCATGCGGATTTCGACGGTATTGGCCCCATTCGTCGGGACGGATAACCTCGACGGGTGGCTCGCGAAGATAATCGACATCCTCGCCGTGTTCGCGACCATCGGCGGGATCGGCACGACGCTCGGTTTCGTCGGGTCACAGTTCCTCACGGGACTCAACTACAACTGGGGCGTCCAGGTCGGTGACGTGGGCACGGTGCTCATGATTACCGGGCTTACGGTCGCCTTCACGATATCGGTCGCGTTGGGGGTGGAGAAGGGCATCAAGCGCGTCTCCAACTTCAACATGACCGTGTTCTTCCTCCTCATGGCCGCAGCCTTCATCCTGGGTCCGACTGGCTACATCCTGGCCATCGGAACCGAGGCCATGGGTGGGTACGTCAACCAGTTCATCGAACTCAGCCTCTACACGAACGCCGAGGGCCTCGAGCCGACCGGTTGGGTCGGTGCCTGGACGGTGTTCTACTGGGCCTGGTGGTTCGCGTGGGCCCCGTTCGTCGGGCTGTTCATCGCGCGGATTTCGAAGGGCCGCACGGTCCGGCAGATGGTCGGCACTGGCGTGCTGGCCTCGACTGGCGCCACGATCCCGTGGTTCGCCACGCTGGGCGGCACCTCGATCTGGATGGAATCCACCGGCTCGGCAGAGATCGTCCCGGTCCTCAACAACCTGGGCGAGGCCGGCGCCGGCTACCCGCTGTTCGACGCGCTGCCGGGCGGGAGCATCCTCGTGCTCCTGTTCCTCACGCTGATCGTGACGTTCTTCGTCACGTCCGCCGACTCCTCGACGCTGGCACTCGGGATGCTCACGACCCACGGGAAGGAGCACCCCTCGACCATCAACCGCGTCATCTGGGGCGCCACGATGGGGGCGCTCGCGTCCCTGCTGATCGTGGTCGGTGGGACCGGTGCGCTGCAGACGGCGAGTGTGATCACGGGCGGTCCGTTCGCGCTGATCACGCTGCTCGCGGTCTGGGCGACCATCCGGACCTTCCGCTACGAGCGTCCGCTCTTCCTCACGGAAAAGGAGCGCGACGACCGTCGGCACGCGTCGGTCGATCCGAGCGCATCGCCGGGTAGCGCGGTCGACGACGACTAACCGGCGTACGAGCGGTTTTTCCGCTCTCCACAATCCCCGAGTGGCGACGCTATTGTTCAAGCGGGAAACCCGCAGGCACCCACTCGAGTCCTCAGTTCACCGGTTGGTTGCGTCGGGGCAGAAGCAAGGTCGGTGGTCAAGGGGCCGGCCACCGTATCACGAATCGCGACCGCCTTCGCCAGGCCCCGAGCAGGCCGTGGGTCCCCCCAGCGCGGGCCCGGCCGTCTGCATGGTCCCGACGCCCACTAGTAAATGGGTGCTGGGACCTCTGCGCGGAGCAGTAATCAGGGGGCTGGGGCGTCACGCGAAGGTATGGGCGAGCCCTGTGTCCGGCCCCCAATACGGCTCGGGGCCGCTAGTCCGCGTCAGCGGTCGCGATCGCGGTCTTCACGGCGGCCAGGTTCTCGGCGACGTCGTGGACCCGGACGATCGAGGCGCCCCGGTCCGCAGCCATCGCCGTCGCTGCAACAGTTGGCAGGAGTCGCTCCCCGTCGGCGTATCCGACCGAGTCGAAGAAGGACTTGTGGGAGTGGCCGAAGAGCACCGGCCGACCCAGTCCGGTGAACTCGTGGAGGCGGTCCAGGATCGCGAAGTTCTCCGCTGGTGACTTGCCGAACCCG
>Ga0207797_1000342_pt1 | contig 36052 bp, 27 predicted proteins | sample PRCRCaboRojoPR_6_FD_187275 | JGI IMG/M metagenome (GOLD analysis project Ga0207797, IMG submission 187275) | Marine sediment microbial community from Cabo Rojo, Puerto Rico - PR CR 10% Liquid 1 (SPAdes) | ecosystem: Environmental > Aquatic > Marine > Coastal > Sediment | place: Cabo Rojo, Puerto... | reverse complement strand
AGACGGTGATAATCGCCAAGTTCGCAGCAACAGACGTAGGGGAGGGCGTTCATTGCTGCAAAGACGGTGATAATCGCCAAGTTCGCAGCAACAGACGTAGCGGAGGGCGTTCGTTGCTGCAAAGACGGTGTGGATTACCGTAGCCCCGGAATCCGGAGCCGGGCCCGCCCCCTGCGGCTCGTCCTCCGGCGCCTCCACAAGGAAGGACGAAGACCCTTCCCCTGCCGAAGACGCTTCCGGGAAGACGTCCTTCGGACAGCTACGAGCTCCGGGGACGAAACGCCCGGATCAGGCGCCCCTCCGGACACCTCTTGACACCCCTGTTGAGCCGGATGACCTTTCTCCTCTTGGCCGGAGTAGCTCAGCTGGTTAGAGCGGCGGAATCATAATCCGCGAGTCGGGGGTTCGAGTCCCTCCTCCGGCATCGGGCGAGAGAAGGCGGTCTCGGAGCTTCGGCTTCCGGCCGCCTTCTCTTGTTTTCGCGGACCAAGGTGGTGCCGCGTGGTGCCGCGAGCATGGCCTCCGGGGGTCAATGTGGTGGCGCGAGTTGCCGCGAGCATGGCTTCTGCGAGTCAACGTGGTGCCCCGTGCTCCCCTGTCCACGGCTTCTGCGGGTCAACGTGTTGCCGTCTCCGGGCCAGGCCTCCGAATCCAGGACGCGCCCGAACCCAGGACACCGTCCTTTCCTCGCAACCCGGGACGCCATGCCCTACATTGAACGTCTCTCCCGATCACCACGGAATCTGTTCACCGGCAAGCCAATTGCCAGAGAGGACATCCCATGAGGTCATTCTCTGTACCTTCGGCTCCGTCGCTCCTCACGTTAGCCGCTCTCTTCACCCTGGCCCTCCTCTCTGCCGTCCCCGGGGGAGTCCACGCCCAGAGCGGTGAGGAGGTGCTTCGCACCGCACTGGAGCGGCAGGAAGCGCGCATGGAGGGCATCGACAACTACACCATCGTCCAGGACGTCATGGGCTTCGAGGCCACCACCTACTTCGAACGGACGGAAGTGGACGGCCAGTCGGTCTTCGTGGCTCGGACCCAGATGGGGAGCGAGGCGGCGCAGCGGGCTCCGGAGAACCCCTACGGCAACTTCGCGGAACTGGCTTCCCGGGCCTCGTTGGAGGGCAACGAGAGCGTGGATGGAGAGGACTGCTACGTGGTGGCGGTGACGGACCTGGAGGGGACGGATCTCTTCGGCCCCACCGGTCAAGGGGAGGATGCCGCCTTCGAGCCTCAGCGTGCCGTGTTCTACGTGGACACGGACGATTACCTGATCCGACAGATGACGCTGCACGGCACCTCCACCATGCAGGGCTCCTCTCAGGAGGCCTCCTTCACCGCCCACTTCCGGGACTTCCGGGAGGTGGAAGGAATGATCCACGCCTTTGAGACCGTGGTCACCACCGAGGGCTTCGGGGCTCAGATGTCCGAGGAGGACATGGAGCAGATGCGACGTTCCATGGAGGAGGCCCGGGCCCAGATGGAGAACATGCCCGAGGCCCAGCGGAAGATGATGGAGAGCATGATGGGCGGGCAGTTCGAGCGCATGGAGCAGATGCTCGCCTCGGGAAGCATGGACTTCACGGTCACGGTGAAGGAGCTCCGGGTGAACGAGGGGCCTCCCGGCGGACCATGATCCGGACCATCAGCGCTCCTGTTCCCGGGGCCAGGGCCATGGAGACCAGGTCCAGGGTCCGGAACAGCCCTCCAATCAGTTGATCTTGTCGGAGGAGCCCGGCCCGGGTCAGGAGGCAGCACCAGTCTTGCATGGGCTCTGAAGCCGCCGGGGATGCCCACCCGAAACACGTGAGAGGCTGCTCATGGCAGGACGGAGCGTTTGTTTCATCACCGGCGCGTCCTCCGGTTTCGGTCGGGGGCTCGCCCTCCATCTGGCCCGGGAGGGCTACACCGTGGGTCTTCTGGCCCGAAGAAAGCCCCTCCTTGAGGAGGTGGCCCGGGAGATCCGGGCCGAGGGGGGCACGGCGGGAGTGTATCCCGGAGACGTGTCGGAGCGGGAGGAGGTCCTGGGAGCGGTGGAGGGCTGCCGAAGAGAATTGGGGGAGGTGGATCTCCTGGTGGCGAATGCGGGGATCAGCACCTACGCCACGCCGGAGGAGTTGGATGCCCGGGAGGTGGAGCGGGTCTTCGGAATCAATTTCTTCGGCGCGGTCACGGCCACGGAGGCGGTGCTCCCGGACATGCTGGAGCGGAGAAGGGGGCAGATCGTCGTCGTGGGGAGCCTGGCCGGGTTCCAGGGACTGCCGTTCCACGCCTCGTACTGTGCCACGAAGGGAGCCCTCTTCAACTTCTTCGAGAGCCTCCGCCTGGACGTGGCTCCCAGGGGCGTTGACGTCACCATCATCACACCCGGTTTCGTGAAGACCGAGATGACGGCTCATAACCGATACCCCATGCCCTTCCTCATGGACCTGGAGCCGGCCCTCGGGATCATGGTGAAGGGAATCCTGAAGAAGAAGAAGGTGGTTCGGTTCCCCATCCCCCTCTCCACGACGACGTGGTGGTCCCGGGTTCTGCCCCGGGGGTTCTTCGACTGGCTCATGAGGAAGGGGGCGACTCGTGGCTCTTCCTCCTCGGCCGCACCCGACTCTTCTCCCGACTCCTCCTCCTGAAGACTCCCGGTGCCAGGCGGATCCCGCCCTTTCCCCTCCGGGCCTGTCCCGGATATCTTCCGCCATTCGAACCCACCCGTTCATTCCTTTCCCCCTGATACCCATGACTGATCGGGAAACGACGCTTTTGGACGGCAGGAAGAAGCGGATGAGGAAGATCCTGGGACACGATCTCCCGGACCCGCCGCTGACCGGCTCCAAACCTCTTCTGGAGAAGGAGCGAGCCTACCTCATGGAGGCGGCGGAAGAGCTCTACTGGAACGAGTTGGAGTGGGAGAAGATCACCAACGAGGAACAGCTGGACCAGGACTTCCTCACGGAAATGGCCTTTCCCGGCTTCCTGGCCTTCGTCCGGGGTCTCCTTCTGGAAGAGGCCATGCCCGACTCCCTGGCCGACGCCCGACCCAGTCCGGAAGTCGTGGACGACCTGTTGGCTTTTCTTTCCGCCAGGATCGTGGCTCTGGAGGAAGAGTCGGCCGAGGCGGACGACGAGGAGCAGAGGCAGCGACTGGCGGAGCTGAAGCTGACGAGTCGACTGCTGGACCTGGTCCTCTACCATCGCCACGGCCTGACAGAAGACCAGATCCACCGGGTCGAGGTGGCGACGAAGGAGGCGTAGGGAGCGTGCCTGGCCGTCCTCCCATCCGGCCGGGGCATCCCTATCTGGCCGGAAGCCCACTCCTCATCGCCCACAGGGGCGGTGCCGGGCTGGCTCCGGAGAACACCCTGGCGGCCTTCCGCAACGCCGTGGACCGGTGGGGCGCAGACATGCTGGAGATGGACGTTCGGGCAACCCGGGACGGTGTCGTGGCGGTGATCCACGACGAGACGGTGGACCGGACCTGTGACGGCACGGGACGGGTGCAGGACCTCACCTGGGAGGAGCTCCGGGGTATGGATGCCGGATACCGCTTCCGGGACCCGGAGGGTCGACACTCCTTCCGGGGTCGGGGGGTCCGGGTGCCTCGCTTCGAGGAGATCCTGGAGGCGTTTCCGAACACCCGGCTCAATGTGGAGACGAAGGACGGCACCTCGGCACCCGGGCTGGTAGATCTGATCCTCAGCCACGGTGCCCAGGACCGGGTCCTGGTGGCAGCGGAGTGGGAGAAGCACCGGGCGTCGGTCCGGGACTATCCCGGCCCCTGGGGAGCCTCCCGACGCCACATCACAGTGTTCGTTGTCCTCCTGCGCACTCCCTTCGGCTTCCTCTACACTCCGGCCTGCGACGCCCTCCAGGTTCCGGAAACCTACCGGGGTCTTCGCCTCCTGACCCCCCGCTTCATCCGGGAAGCCCACAGGAGGAATCTGCCGCTCCATGTCTGGACCGTGGACGACCCCGCCGACATGAACCGGCTCCTGGATTGGGGCGTGGACGGTATCCAGACGGATCGACCGGATCTGCTGGCATCAATTCTCGTGCGTCGGTTCCGCCGGCCCCCGCCTCCCGGGATGACGAAGGCGGGCCGGGGCGACGGGGATGGCGGCGGGGACTGTGCGAGCTGCGGGGACTACGGGAGCCACAGGGACGCTGAGAGGGAGGGACGAGGGGAGAGGCAGAAGAGGGCAGGGGAAGGGACGGGAGGCGCAGGAGGTACAGAAGGCACGGGAGCCACGGGAGGCACAGGAGGTACAGAAGGCACGGGAGCCACGGGAGCCACAGGAGGCACAGGAGGCACAGGAGGCAAGGGAGGCACAGGAGGCACAGGAGGCAGGGGAGGCAAGGAGGGCACGGGAGGCACGGAGGGCACGGGACGGACGGGGAGAACGGAATGACGGGCGAGGAGGGACCGGACTCACGAATCCGGGAAGGGTCCGGTCTGGAGGAACGCTTCGTCCGGCACCTTCGGCAACATGGCCTCCTCCGGGAGGGGGACCGGGTCCTGGTGGCCCTCTCCGGGGGCCTGGACTCCATGGTCCTCCTCCATCTTCTCCGCTTCGGACGGGGACTCCCCCTCCTGCAGCTCCGGGCGGCCCACTTCGATCACCGGATGCGAGGGGGAAGCCGGTCCGACGCCCTCTGGGTCCGAGGAGTGTGCAGGGCCTGGAGGGTGTCCCTGGAGTTCGGAGAGGCCCGGGAGGTGCCCACGTCCGAGGAGGAGGCCCGGGAAGCCCGATACGCGTTTCTCGTGGGACGGATGCGGGAGTGGGGAGCCCGCTGGCTTCTCACGGCCCACCACGGGGACGACCAGGCCGAGACCGTTCTCTTCCGCATCCTCCGGGGCACGGGGCTCCGGGGGCTGGCCGGCATTCCCCTTCGCAGGCCTCCGGGGCTCTACCGGCCTCTTCTCCCCTTCACCCGGGACGATCTCCAGGGGCATGCCCGGGTCCGAGGCATCCCCCATCGGGACGACCCGTCGAATCGGGAGCTCACCATCCCCCGGAACGTCCTCCGGCACGAGATCCTTCCTCGTCTGGAAGGGGGGCCTGCCCCCCGTGCACGGGATGCCCTCCGGAGGCTGGCCCGGCTGGCCCGGGAGAACGAGGAGGGCTGGGCCAGCCTCATGCCCGATCTGGTGGATCCTCTCCTGATCCAGGAGGACGAGGCCGAAGGAGGCGGAGGGGATGCGGACGACCAGGGAGCTGGAGGTAGGCCGAAGGGGACCGGGGGGGAAGGGAAAGGCCGGGAGGGGGAGGAGATCATCGTTGCCCGACCTCCCTTTCTGGCCTATCATCCGGCTGTTCAGGCCCGGGTGCTCAGGGAGGTCCTGCGCCGCTGCGGAATCCGGCTGAACGAGGCAGGAACCCGGGCGGCTCTCGAGTTTACTAGGACCGGCGCGAGCGGAGGGTCGATCGCTTTGCCCGGTGGCCTCCGGTTGAGCCGGGAGTTCCAGCGTCTACGCATCGCCCGGGAGCCGGAAACCGACCAGGATCGTCCTCTCCTCATCGAAGGGCCGGAGGCGGGTTCCGGCACGGTGATGACGGGCGGCCGGAAGCTCCGGGTGACATGGGGCCCTTCGGAGCCCCGGGAGTGTCGGTTCGTCGTGGGTCTGGATCAGCGGAAGCTGCTCTTCCCCCTCCGGGTCCGGAGTTGGGCCCCCGGGGACCGGATCCTCATGGCCTACGGGACGAAGAAGCTGACCAAACTCCTGGCGGAAGCCCGGGTACCAAAGAGAGAGAGAGGACGGATCCCCGTGGTGGTGGATCGGAAGGGTCGAGTCCTCTGCGTGGGGGCCCTGGCAATTGCCTCCGACGCCCTGGCCGGCCCTGAGCCGGCATCCTTTTTCCTGGGCTTTCGTGATGACGACAGATCCTGAGATTGCCACAAGGCAAGCCGGTCAACGGATCCAGCGGATCGTCTATACCCAGGACGAGATCCAGAACCGGGTCTCGGAGATGGCCCAGGAGATCACGGAAGCCCACGGCTCCGACGACAACCTCCTGATTCTTGGTTTGCTGAAGGGTTCGTTCATCTTTCTGGCGGATCTGGTTCGCCGGATCCAGCATCCCCTCCAGGTGGACTTCCTGGTGGCCTCCAGCTACGGGGATGCCAAGGAGAGCAGCGGAGAGGTGGAGCTTCTCTACGACCCCGGGGCCACCCTGGATGGACGAAGTGTTATTCTTGTGGAGGACATCATCGATAGCGGAACGACGCTGAACCGGCTCGTTCCCCTGCTGGAGAGCCGCGGGCCCCGGAGCCTGGAGGTGTGTGCTCTCCTTCACAAGCGGGTGGCGGACCTGGATGAGGAGCCCCGCTGGGTTGGTTTTGACGCTCCCGAGGACTTCCTCGTGGGGTACGGCCTGGACTACAGCGAGAACCTCCGTCACCTCCCCTTCATAGGGAGCATCTGACACGACGGGGCAGGAATGGCCGTCCGGGCCGAGAGATGAGATGGTATGGCTAATCGCGATCCCTTGAAAGACGATTCCGGTAGTGACGAGAACCGGTTCTCCAAGCTGTCCAGGACAGCCTCCTTCTGGGTGCTCCTGGTTCTGCTTTCCATCGTGGGCGTGCAGCTCTTCCGGGGGCAGGAGGAGACGGGAGCCGAGTTCAGCTACACGGAGTTCAAGGAACAGCTGGAGTCCGGGAATCTCCTGGAGGTGACGGTCATCGCCGGCCAGCGTGTGGAAGGGGAGCTCCGGTCTCCCGTCATGCGCCAGGGGCAGGAGACGGTGAACTTCGAGACCATGCTTCCGGGGGAGATCTCCGACGAGTTGTTGACCCGGATGGAGGAGAGCGGGGTCATCATCAACGCGGAGGCCGATCAGCAGGGCTGGGGGACGTTCCTCCTGGGAGCCCTCCCCTGGCTTCTCTTCCTGGCCTTCTGGATCTGGATCTTCCGGACCATGCAGTCCGGGGGCAACAAGGCCTTCCAGTTCGGTCGTTCCAAGGCGAAGCTCATCTCTCCGGACACGCCCCAGGTGGACTTCTCCGACGTGGCCGGGGCCGACGAGGCCAAGTCGGAGCTCCAGGAGATCATCGAGTTCCTGAAGGATCCCCAGAAATTCTCACGCCTCGGCGGCCGCCTTCCCAAGGGTGTGCTCCTGGTGGGGCCGCCGGGGACCGGGAAGACCTTGCTGGCCCGGGCCGTGGCCGGGGAGGCGGGCCGCCCCTTCTTCCAGATGAGCGGTTCCGATTTCGTGGAGATGTTCGTGGGCGTGGGAGCTTCCCGGGTCCGTGACCTCTTCGATCAGGGGAAGGCCCACGCCCCCTGCATCATCTTCATCGACGAGATGGACGCCGTGGGCCGGCATCGGGGGGCGGGCCTGGGTGGAGGCCACGACGAGCGGGAGCAGACCCTGAACGCCCTCCTGGTGGAGATGGACGGCTTCGAGGCCAACGAGGGAGTGATCCTCCTGGCCGCCACGAACCGTCCCGACGTCCTGGATCCGGCTCTCCTCCGGCCCGGCCGGTTCGACCGCCAGGTCGTGGTGGACTCCCCGGACGTGAAGGGTCGGGAAGGGATCCTCCGGGTTCACGCCAAGAAGCTTCCCCTGGCCGAGGACGTGGACCTTGGGGTCATCGCCAAGGGCACCCCGGGCCTCAGCGGGGCCGACCTGGAGAACATCTGCAACGAGGCGGCCCTCCTGGCGGCCCGGGAGGATGCCAGTCGGGTCAACATGGACCACTTCGAGCGGGCCCGGGACAAGATCATGCTGGGTACCGAGCGCAAGAGCCTGGTCCTCACGGAGAACGAGCGGACCCTCACGGCGTACCACGAAGCCGGCCACGCGGTCCTGGGCCTTCGTATCCCGGGCCTGGATCCGGTGCACAAGGTCACCATCGTGCCCCGGGGCAGGGCCCTGGGCATCACCGCTTCCCTCCCGGAGGAAGACCGGCACACCTATACGAAGGAGTGGCTCGAGGGCCAGCTGGCCATGCTCTTCGGTGGAAGGGTGGCCGAGGAGATGATCTTCGGGCTGGAGCGCATCACCACCGGAGCCGGAAACGACATCGACCGGGCCACCTCGATGGCCCGACGCATGGTCACCCAGTTCGGTATGTCCGATATCATCGGTCTCATGGCTGTGGGAGACCAGGAGCACGAGGTCTTCCTGGGGCGGGAGCTGGTGCAGCGCCAGTCCATCTCCGAGCATACCGCTCGGCAGGTGGACACCGAGGTCAAGCGTATCCTGGACGAGGCTCACGACCGGGCCCGGGTAATCCTCGAGGAGGAGAGGGACCTGCTGGAGCGCATCGCCCAGGCGCTTCTGGAGCGGGAGACCCTGGACCGGGAGGAAATCCAGCTTCTCTCCGAGGGAAATCCGCTACCGCCCATGGAGACCCTGGAGATCCCAGGGGTGCCCAGCGAGGGCACGCTGCCGGGAACGGAGGTGGAGCCGGAGTCGGATACCACGGAATCGGAGACCACTCCCGGTGACTCCAAGGAGGGGCTGGAAACCACCTCCGGGGGGCCCGGAGACGACGTGGGTGCCGAAGAGGGGGAGGACGCCGAGGAGCCGGTCTCTGCGGGGGCGGGAGTCCAGAAGGGAAGGAAGGCGGAGCTCGCCCCCCCGGGGGAGGAGCCGGCCGAGGCCTCCGACGACCAGGCGGAGTTGGACCTGAAGGAGCCGGACCGGGAAGGGAAGGGTTGATGGGGGTCACTTCCCAGGAGTTCCCGCAGGACACGGGGACCGGGGCCACAGGCGCCCTCGGTCCCCGTTTTCATCCTCCCCCGGCGGAGAGCTGGCATCTGGCCGGCGGGGTCCTGGACGTGAGGAAGCCCGTGGTCATGGGCATCCTGAATCTCACTCCGGATTCCTTCTCCGATGGCGGTGATCTGGGCTCGCCGGAGGAGGCACTGGCCCGAGCCCTGGACATGGTGGAAGAGGGAGCCGGGATCCTGGACGTGGGGGGGGAGTCCACCCGGCCCGGGGCCCGGCCGGTCCCGCCGGAAGAGGAGTTGGAGAGGATCCTGCCGTTCCTCCGTCTGGCGGCCCCTCGACTCCCGATCCCTGTCTCCGTGGATACCCGGCGGGCGGAGGTGGCCCGGGAGGCCCTGAAGGCCGGGGCCCGCATCGTCAACGACGTCTCGGGCCTCAGGAACGACCCGGATCTGGCCCGGGAGGTGTCCCGGGCCGGTGGAGCCCTGGTCCTATCCCACATGCGGGGCACCCCCGCCACCATGAAGGGGGAGGCTCGCTACGGCGACGTGGTGGCGGAGGTGGTGGCGGAGCTCCAGGACTCCCTGTCCACGGCCCTGGACGCGGGGATTCCGCCGGAGCGGATCGTGGTGGATCCGGGTATCGGCTTCGCCAAGACCGGTATCCACAATCTGGTCCTTCTCCGGGAGCTTCGTGCCCTGGCTCGTCTGGGGCGGCCCATCCTCGTGGGTCCGAGTCGCAAGAGCTTCATCGGGGAGCTCACCGGTGCCCGGCCGAAGGACCGGACTCCAGGGACCCTGGCGGCCTGCGTCGTGGCGTACCTCCAGGGAGCACGTATCTTTCGGGTTCACGACGTGGGCCCGGTGGTGCAGGCGTTGGCCGTGGTCCGGGCCATCGGCCAGGGAGAGCCGAAGGGAGCGAACAGCAAGGGGGAATGAGCCGGGTGTGGGATCAGCTTGAATTCTTGAGTCCGGGGTGGGGGGATCTCATCGAGATCCTCGTGGTGGCGGCTCTCTTCTACCGCCTCCTCCTCCTCATCCAGCGGACCCGGGCCATGCAGATGCTCCTGGGGGCCTTCCTCCTGGGGGGGCTCTACTTTCTGGCCCGGCTCCTGGAGTTCTCCCTGATCCGCTATCTCCTGGAGACCCTCTTTCAGTACGGTGCCATCGCGGCCCTGGTGGTCTTCCAGCCCGAGCTCCGGTCCGGCCTGGCCCGTCTGGGCCGGAACCGGTTCGTCCGACTGCTCCGAAGCATGGAGAAGGCACCGGAGATCGACGAGCTGGTGGAGGCCGTCACCGAGCTGGCCCGCCTGAAGCGGGGGGCCATCATCGCCATCCAGGGAGAGGTGGGGCTGGACGAGTACGCCGAAACCGGAAGCTCGGTGGATGCTCCGGTGACGGCGGAGATGCTCAAGACCATCTTCACCCCCTACACGCCCCTACACGACGGAGCCGTGCTCATCAGCGGCGGGCGGATCGTCACCGCCGGGGCCATTCTCCCCCTGACCCAGCTCCCTGTCCGGGACAAGTCCCTGGGCACCCGGCACCGGGCGGCCCTGGGCCTGAGCGAGGAAACGGACGCCCTGGTGGTGGTGGTCAGCGAAGAGACGTCCCGGATCTCCATCGCCAGGGGTGGGCGCCTGGAGGTGGGGGTGGACGAACAGCGCCTCCGGGACGTCCTTTCCGGGGCCTTCGAGGATGGCCAGGAGGGCTGAGTCTGCCCTCTTCGGCACGTTGACATGATCCCCGGACCAACCCTAGATTGGCGCGGTTCAATCCGGATCCAGATGCCCGACTGATGGCATTGGAGAAAAGGAGTTCCTCTTGGGTGGCTCTCAATACCAACTGCTGACGCTTTTCGCCGACGGCGGGTGGATGATGTACCCGTTGGTCCTGTGCTCCCTTCTGGCCCTCGGCGTCATCATCGCCAAGGCCTGGACCCTCTGGGTGGCCCACCGCAACACGAAAAGGGTCCTCACGGACGTGGAAGAAGTCGCCCGAGACGGGCGCATCGAGGAAGCCATCGGAATGGCATCCGATGTTCCCGGCCCCGCCGCCGCCATCCTTCTTTCTGGATTGAAACACATCCGGGGCATGGTGGTGGCGGAAGGAGAGGTGGAGAAGGCCGTGAACACCACAGGTGCCATCGAGCTGGGCTTCCTGGAACGGGGTCTGGTGGTCCTGGCCACAGTGGCCAACGTGGCACCTCTCATGGGGTTCCTGGGGACCGTGGCGGGAATGATCCTGGCCTTCGCCGCCATCGAGACGGCGGGCAACGTGGATCCGGCCCTGGTGGCCGGGGGCATCAAGGTGGCTCTTCTCACCACCGCTACGGGTCTGGCCATCGCCATTCCCGTCAACATCGCCTACAACTACTTCGTGACCCGGATCGACAGCCTCATCCTGGACATGGAGAAGGGCACCCAGCAGATCCTGAATCTGGTCTGGGACATGGAGAACGAGGGCAAGCTGAAGGTGGTCCACCGGGAAGAGAAGCCCCGGAAGCTCTCCAAGGTCGGCGCAGCCGCCTCCCGGGTGGCCCGAAAGGCGGAGGCGGACGTGGATCGGGATCTCACCCGGCCAGGGGAGTTCGAGGCCACGGTGGAGAAACCCACCGAGGAAGAGAAGTAAGAAAGCCGACGGCGGGCGGACCCGGGGGAGGAACCTGACCCCGGCCTCTGCTGTACTTTCATGTAAGTGTTGACAGGAAAGGGAACATGGCCGTCCTAGATCAGAAGAAGTCGAAGGTCAGCGACGAGATTCCCACTGCGTCCATGGCAGACATCGCCTTCCTTCTTCTCATCTTCTTCCTGGTGACCACGGTCTTCCCCAAGGACAAGGGGCTGGGCGTGGTTCTCCCGGAGGAGGGTGAAGAAGTGGCGGTGGCCCAGGGCAACATCCTCCACCTCATCGTGCAGCAGAATGGGGTGGTGGACGTGCGGCGTGGGGAAAGCACCGCCATCCAGCAGATGCGTCCCGGCGACATCGAGTCCCTGTGGCGCCAGGAGGTGGCGTCGAACCCGAATCTCATCGCTGCGGTGAAGACCCATCCGGATGCGCCGCATCGTCACATGATCGACGTCCTGGATGCCCTGCAGTCGGCAGGGGCCGAGCGAATCTCGCTGCAGATCCTGGAGGAGTAGAAACCCATGGCCATCAGAGGCGGCGGACTCAGCAGGAAGTCCAAGGCGTCGTCGGAGATCCCGTCGTCGTCCCTTGCCGATATCGCGTTCCTTCTTCTGATCTTCTTCATGGTCTCCACGGTCTTCAGGAGCGACAAGCAGAGGCCCATCGATTGGCCCGAGGCGGCCGCGGCGGAGAAGATCGACGAGAAGGTGAAGAACATTCTCAACATCTGGGTGGAGCAGGACGGCTCCATCTGGATCAATGATCAGAACATCCCCATGGACGAGGTTTCCCAAATCGTCGGTCCTCTGTATGCGGACTCCGACCGGCGTCTGGTGATCTCCATCCGTGCTGATCAGGATACGCCGTATACCTTTATCGATGCGGTTCAGAAGGAGCTGGTTTCCGCCAACGTGGTTCGGGTGGTCTTCGCTACCGAGCTCGAGCGGCAGATGACGAGGGTAAGACGATGAGCGCACAAGCAGTACCAGACAAAGAACCCCGGGAAGAGGCCACTGGCCTCTCCGCCAACGACCGCTTCAAGAGGTCGTTCGGAGCGTGGTTCTGGGGGTCCATGATCGTAGCCACGGTGGCCCACTTCGCCGTCTTCAACTTCTGGCCGGAGATGACCGCGGAGGACGTGTCCTACACCGCCGACGAGCTGGAGGCCATCGAGCTCCCGCCGGAGATCGAGATTCCGCCTCCACCGGAAGCCATCGCCCGGCCCGCCCGTCCGGTGATCGCCACTACGGACATCCAGGAGGACGTGACCATCGCGCCCACGACCTTCGAGGACAATCCCGTGGAGGACCTCCCGCCGCCACCGGATGATGAGGAAGCGGCGGAGACGGACATCTCTGCGGCGCCCACCTTCACGCCCTACACCGTTCGTCCCGACATCAAGAACCGGCGCGAGCTGACGCAGGCCATGATCCGGGAGTACCCGCCCCTGCTCCGGGATGCCGGTATCGGTGGACAGGTTCAGGTGTGGTTCTTCATCGACGAGGAAGGGGTGGTTCAGGATACCCGAATCGCCGAGAGCTCGGGCCACAAGGCCCTGGACGATGCGGCCTTGAAGGTGGCCGACATCATCGAGTTCACCCCGGCTCTGAACCGGGACAAGCGCGTGCCGGTCTGGATCTCCCTGCCCATTACCTTCGAGACCCGGTAGAGTATTCGGTTCGGTAGGGAGAACCCACCACGCCTTCGGCCCCGCCGGTCCTCCCGGCGGGGCCCTTTTCGTGGGCGGGAACCCAGGTTCCTTCCCCCGGGAGAAACAGCTACAATACCAGCCTATGTACGAAGCCAGACTCGAGGAGACGCTGCCCAGGGTCCGGGAGTCCATCGCCAGAGCTGCCGAGCGGTCCGGTCGCAGCGGCAAAGACGTGAGGCTGGTGGTGGTGACGAAGGCCCATCCCCTGGAGGCGCTGAAGGCGGCCCTCAGGGTTGGATTGCAGGACCTGGGGGAGAACCGCATCTGGGAGTTGGAGGAGAAGGTGGGGGCCCTGGGACGAGACGCGGCCACCTGGCACATGGTGGGTCACGTGCAGAGCCGAAAGGCCAAGCAAGCGGTGGCTCTGGCCGACCTGGTCCACTCCCTGGATTCGCTGAAGCTGGGTCGGCGCCTGTCCCGGTTCGCCGAGGAGGAGGACACGGTCTTCCCGGCGTTGGTGGAGGTGAACACCTCCGGCGAGGAGGCGAAGTACGGCTTTTCGCCCGACGAGGCCGTGGAGGCCATCCATGAGCTCCTGGAGCTTCCGAACCTGGAGGTTCGCGGGCTCATGACCATGGCCCCTTTCGTCGACGACGAGACGGTCCTTCGCCGCACCTTCGCCGGTCTCCGGAAGCTGCACGAGGAGGCCAGCCGGCTGGAGGCATACAGGGGCCAGGAGCTCTCCATGGGGATGACGAACGACTTCAAGGTGGCTGTGGAGGAGGGAAGTACCATGGTCCGCATCGGAACCGCGCTTTTGGGGGAGCGCCCGCGATGATCGATCTGACGCCATTGGATGTCCGGAAGAAACGGGGAGATTTCCGACGCCTGCTCCGTGGATACGATCCCGAAGAGGTGGACACCTTCCTGGAGCTGGTGGCGGAGCGGCTGGAGGACCTGGTGAAGGAGAACCTCGGCCTCTCGGAGCGGCTGGAGCGGGCGGAGGGTCAGCTCGAGGCCCTGCAGGGAAGGGAGAAGGCCGTGCAGGAGGCTCTGGTCACGGCCCAGAAGCTCCGGGAGGACGTGGCGGAGCAGGGACGCCGGGAAGCGGACATTCTGCGCCGGGAGGTGGAGGGGGAGATGCAGCGTCACCGCAGGGAGGCGGAGGACGAGATCGAGCGCCGACTGGGAGAGGCGGAGGGGCTCATCCAGGAGCGGCAGAGAGCTCTGGAGGACCTGGAGCGGAACCGGGTGAAGTTCCTCAAGGCCTTCCGGAGTCTCCTGGAACGGGAGCTGGATGCCGTGGAGGTGGAGGAGAGCCGGCGGCCCCTGGAAGAGGCGCCGCTGGAGCTGGAGCTGCGAGGTTGGAGCCGGGCCCGCCTGGAGGAAGAGGAGGAAGAGGAGCAAGAGGAGCAAGAGGAGGAGGCAGAGCCGGGCCCCGGGGTGGAGACGGACGTCGAGATCCAGACCGGTACGGACCCTCTGGAAGGGCTCGTGGGGGACGAGGAGGGGGCCCTCTGGTCGGAAGACGAGGTCCTGGGAGTGCAGGACGAGCTCCTGTCAGAGGGACCCCCGGCTGCCGGCGAGGCCGCCGCCCTCGCCGGGGAAGAGTCTGGCCCGGCAGGGACGGGGGATGGGGAGGAAGGCGAGGAAGGGGTGGAGCCGTCCCGGGGCCCTGAAGGGTGGATCTCCCAGGACGAGGAGGAGTCCGCATTCCAACTGGAGGGTACGGCCATCCAGGAGGAGGATGAGGACGAAGGAAGGGAAGGGGACACGTACCCGGAGACGGAGACCATTCCCGTGGGTGAGCCCCTCTTCCATGAGGAGAGGCCACAGGACATGGCCCTGGAAGAAGGGCTTGAGGAGCCCACCGGGTCGGAGGAGGTGGAGGCCGAGGGAGGGGAGCCCGCGTCCACGGAGACCTCCACGGAGAGCTCTACGGAGCCCACGGCGGGAGAGGAGGAGGATGAAGAGGAGCCCCTGTGGCTCTCCTTCCTCCTGAAGGACGAGGGGACTCCCGGGAAGGAGCCGCCGGCGGAGTCGGAGGAGACTTCGCCGGAGGATAGGGAAGATGGGGAGGATAGGGTGGAGGCCTCACCGCAGGGCTCGGGCGAGGGACCGGCGGGAGGACTGGAGGACGGCACGGGGGAGGAGCCCGTGGACGAAGAACAGGACCCGAAAACGTAGGGGAAAGCTCAGGGCCCTCCCGGAGCGAGGGCCCCGAGCCCCACGACTCGCCCAGCCATGCACACACGGACCCACAGGTCCGGAGGAAGGTGGAATCATGACGGAAGGTGCGAACCCCCAGGCGGGGGTCATGGCGCGTCTCAGGGATACGGTGGCGGCCATCCGGGAGCACAGCTCCCTGGAGCCCCGGGTGGGCATCATCCTGGGTACGGGGATGGGGGCCCTGGTGGATGACCTGGAGATCGAGACGGTTCTCCCCTACGGGCAGCTTCCCCACTTCCCCCTCCCCACCGTGGAGTCCCACGAGGGACGACTCCTCCTGGGTAGGCTGGAAGGGGTCCCGGTGGTGGCCATGCAGGGCCGGACCCACCGCTACGAGGGCTACGACCTCCAGGAGATCACCTTCCCCATCCGGATCATGAAGCTTCTGGGAGCGGAGGTCCTGGTCATCTCCGGAGCCACCGGGGGCATGAACCCCCTCATGAAGGCGGGGGACCTGGTGCTCCTGGACGATCACATCAATCTCCTGGGCGACAATCCCCTGGTGGGGCCGAACCTGGACGAGCTCGGTCCCCGGTTCCCGGACATGTCGGAGCCCTACGACCGGGAACTCCAGCGCCTGGCCCGGGAGGTGGCCCTGGAGAAGGGTATCGATCTCCAGCGGGGCGTCTACGTGGCCCTCACCGGGCCCACCCTGGAGACCCGTGCCGAGTACCGGATGCTCCGGCTCCTGGGAGCCGACGTGGTGGGCATGTCCACGGTGCCCGAGGTGATCGTGGCCCGGCACATGGACATGCGGGTCCTGGGCGTGGTCATCATCACGGACGAGTGCCTCCCCGACGCCCTGGAGCCCGTGGACCTGGAGACGGTCATCCAGACGGCCAAGGAAGCCGAGCCGAAGCTCACGGCCCTGGTCCGGGAGGTGGTGGGACGCCTCTGAGGGAGGTTCCTGCCCACGGGCCCGAAGAACGACATTCACCGACCACCCCTGGCATCCATGCGCTATCCCGAACTGCCCGAGACCCTCCTTCGCCTGGAGATGGAGATCCTGGACCGATGGAGGGAGGAGGATCTCTTCCGGAAGACCCTGGAGGCCACCGCCCAGGGGGAGCCCTTCGTGTTCTACGAGGGGCCGCCCACGGCCAACGGGAAACCGGGCCTCCACCATATCATCAGCCGGACCCTGAAGGACCTGGCCTGCCGGCACCGGACCATGCAGGGCCGGAGCGTCACCCGTATCGCCGGCTGGGACACCCACGGGCTGCCGGTGGAGATCGAGGCGGAGAGGAAGCTGGGCATCAGCGGAAAGCCGGAGATCGAGAAGCTGGGAATCGCCCGCTTCAACGAGGTCTGCCGGGACTCGGTGTTCACCTACAAGGAGGACTGGGAGCGGCTCTCGGACCGTATCGGCTACTGGCTGGACTACTCCCGGCCCTACGTGACCTTCCACACCGAGTACGTGGAGTCGGTGTGGTGGATCCTGAAGGAGCTGGCCCGGAGAGGGCTCCTCTACCGTGGCTACAAGAGCGTGCCCTACTGTCCCCGCTGCGGCACGGCCCTCTCCTCCCACGAGGTGGCCCAGGGGTACGAGGACATCGAGGACCCCTCCCTCTTCTTCCTCTGTCCCCTCCTGGAGGAGAACGGGGAGAGGGATCCGGAGGGCCGGGCCCTCCTGGCCTGGACCACCACCCCCTGGACCGTGCCCAGCAACGTGGGCCTGGCCGTGCACCCGGACCTGACCTACGTGGAGGCCCGGGTGGACGGGCGCCGGGTGATCCTGGCCCAGGCCCTGGCCGGCGAGGTCCTGGGCGAGGACGTGGAGATCGTCCGGACCTGGTCCGCCCGGGAGCTGGCGGGCCGACGCTACGAGAGGCCCCTGGACCTGGTGCCGGTGCCGGAAGATACGGAGAACTCCTGGTCCGTGGTCCTGGAGGACTTCGTCAGTGCCGAGGAGGGGACGGGGATCGTCCACATGGCCCCGGCCTTCGGCTCCGACGACTACGCTGCCGGCCAGCGCCACGGCCTGACCCTCCTCCGGCCCGTGGACGATGCCGGTCGCTTCCGGGACGAGATCCCGGTGGTGGGGGGGATGTTCGTCAAGGACGCCGACCCCCTGCTGGTGGAGGAGCTGGAGAAGGCGGGCAATCTCTTTGCCGCGGACACCACGGTCCACGCCTATCCCCACTGCTGGCGCTGCGATTCCCCCCTCATCTACATGGCCCGGGACTCCTGGTTCGCCGCCACTTCCTCCTTGAAGGAGGAGATGCTGGAGGAGAACCGGAAGATCCATTGGATTCCCCAGGAAGTGGGGGAGAAGCGCTTCGGGGAGTGGTTGGCCAACAACGTGGATTGGGCCCTGTCCCGGGACCGGTACTGGGGAACGCCCCTTCCGGTGTGGATCTGTGAGTCGGATCCGGAGCACCTGGAGTGGATCGGGGGACTGGAGGAGTTGGCGGAGCGGACCGGTGGCCTCCCCGAGGACTTCGATCCCCACCGCCCCTACATCGACGAGCTCACCTGGGAATGCCTGGAGTGCGGGGGCACCATGCGCCGGAGCCCGGCCGTGGTGGACGTGTGGTTCGACTCCGGAGCCATGCCCTTCGCCCAGTGGCACTACCCCTTCGAGAACCAGCAGGAGGCGGAGCGCCACTTCCCGGCGGACTTCATCTGTGAGGCCCTGGACCAGACCCGGGGATGGTTCTACTCCCTCCTGGCCATCTCCACCATGCTGGGGAGAGGCACGGCCTACCGGAACGTCATGGTGAACGGGCTCATCATGGACGAGGAGGGCCGGAAGATGTCCAAGTCCCGGGGCAACGCCGTGGACCCCTGGGATGCCGTTGAACAGTACGGGGCCGATGCTCTCCGGTGGTACCTGGTGACGGTGAGCCAGCCAGGGGCGTCGAAGCGCTACGATCCGGAGGGGATCCGGGAATCGTCCCGGCGCTACGTCGATACCCTGTTCAACACCTACCGCTTCTTCTCCCTCTACGCCTCCGTGGAGGAATGGACCCCTTCCGAAGAGGATCCGGAGCCCGGCCGTCGGCCCCTCATCGACCGGTGGATCCTGTCCCGCTTGTCGTCCCTGGTGGCGGAGGTGGAGGAGGAGCTGGCGGCCTTTCAGGTAACCCGGGCCTACCGGGCCGTAGGCGCCTTCCTGAACGAGGACCTGTCCAACTGGTACGTCCGCCGGTCCCGCCCCCGTTTCTGGGGCAACGCCGATGCCGGGGACGCCCGAGCCGCCTTCCGGACCCTCTGGGAGGTCCTGGTCACCCTGGCCCGGCTCGTGGCTCCGGTCACCCCCTTCGTCGCCGATTGGCTCCACCGGGCTCTGGGCCTGGAGAGCGTTCACCTGGCCTCCTTCCCCGAGTCCGAGTCCCGGCTGGCGGATGCCGAGCTGGAGGAGGGGATGGATGCGGTGCGGACCCTGGTCTCCCTGGGCCGGGCGGCCCGGGAAGAGGTCCGGATCCGGGTGCGACAGCCCCTGGGGGTCCTCTATGCCGTCACGCCGAAGGGGGTGAGCCTGGAAGGGGGCCTGCTGGAGCTGCTGAAGGACGAGCTCAACGTGAAGAAGGTGGACTTCATGGCTTCCGCCGAGGGGCTGGTGAGCCTGGTGGCGAAGCCCAACTACCGGACCCTGGGGCCCCGCTTCCAGAAGCGGACGGAGGCCGTGGCCTCCGCCATTCGGGAGCTTCCGCCCCAGACCCTGGAGGTCTTCCGCCGGGAGGGCCGGGTGACGGCCACGGTGGAGGGGGAGGAGGTCGTTCTCGGGGAGGAAGAGCTGGAGGTGGTGGAGGAAGCCAGGGGAGATCTCGTGGTGCAGAGCGAGGGGGCCTTCACAGCGGCCCTGGATCCCACCCTGGACCGGGGTCTGAAGCGGGAGGGGTTGGCCCGGGAGCTGGTGAATCGGATCCAACGTCTCCGAAAGGACTCGGGCCTGGAGATCACGGACCGCATCCGGCTGGGCATCTCCGGGCCGGAGGAAGTGCAGGAGGCCGTCCGGGAGCACGGCGAGTTCATCGCCGGGGAAACCCTGGCCCTGGAGTTGGCGGTGGGCGAGGCCTCGGCGAGCCCGGGTCCGGAGGGCTTTCGGGCGACGAAGGACGTGGTGATGGATGGGGTGCCGGCCCGTATCGCTCTGGAGCGGGCGAACCCGCAGGTGACGGAGGGAGAGAGCCACGAGTCCCCGCCACCGTGATCCGAACCCGGGAGATCCCGGGGGCAGGCCGGGAGACGCCGGGAGCGGCGAGCTCCGCCGGCTCCGGGTGCAGGAGTCCGGAGCCTCTCGGCTGGACCGGTACCTGGCCCGGCACCTGGAGCTGTCCCGCTCCAGGATCGCAGCCCTCATCCGGGAGGGCCGTGTCCGGGTGGACGGAGAGCCGGCCAAGAAATCCCAGGGCGTGAGCCCCGGTCAGGTGGTGGAGGTGGAGGTCCCCCCGCCGGAGCCCCTGGAGGCCGAGGCCCAGGACATCCCCCTGGATATCGTCTACGAAGACGAGTGGCTCCTGGTGGTCAACAAACCGGCGGGCCTGGTGGTCCATCCCGCTCCCGGCCACCCCCGGGGGACCCTGGTGAACGCCCTCCTCTTCCACGTGGAAGACCTGTCGGGGATCGGGGGGAAGCTGCGGCCGGGGATCGTGCACCGCCTGGACCGGGACACCTCGGGCCTGCTGGTTGTGGCGAAGGGGGACGAAGCCCACGTCACCCTTTCCAACGCGATCCGAAGGCGAGAAGTTCGTCGTATCTACATGGCTGTGGCCTGGGGGCACCTGGACGGCTTGCCCATGACGGTGGATCAGCCCCTGGACCGGGATCCGGGAGACCGGAAGCGAATGGCCGTGGTGGAGGGGGGACGAAGGGCTGTCACCCGCTTCCGGCTCCGAGAGCGCTGGGCGGCGGCGGATGTCCTGGACGTGTCCCTGAAGACGGGTCGGACGCACCAGATCCGGGTGCACCTGGCCCACCGGGGACACCCGGTGGTGGGAGACGAGGTCTACGGGAAGGGATGGGGCCGGGGCATGAGCGGAAGCATCCGGCCCTGGGCACGGGAGTTGGAACGACGAGCGGGAAGGCAACTGTTGCACGCTTCAACTCTGGCCTTCCATCATCCGATAACGGGAGAGGAGATGCGATTCCACGGCCCTCTTCCCCGGGATTTCGCCGAGATCGTGGCCTGGGCCCGAAGCGGCTCCGCGGACCCGCAGGAACCGGGCCCGTGGGGATCGGCGGGATTCGAACCAATCGATGGACCAGAAGGGTAGACCGGGACGTTATGGCGGATCTGGACTCCACATTCACCTTCGAGAACTTCGTGGTCGGGCCCGCGAACCGGTTGGCATCGGCAGCGGCCCGGCGGGCGGCGGAAGTGCCCGGCGCCAGCTACAATCCTCTCTTCGTGTACTCGGCTTCGGGTTTGGGAAAGACCCATATCCTGGGAGCCATCGCACACTACGTGAGGAAGATCCACTCCGACAAGGAGGTGGTCTACCAGACCCTGGAAGGGTACCTGGAGGAGCTGACCGAATCCCTGGAAGGGGGAGACCGGGATCTGGTCCGGAACCGGTACGAGAACCTGGACATTCTCCTCATGGACGACGTCCAGTTCCTGACGGGCCAGGTGGAGGCCCAGGAGATTCTTCTCCGGGCCCTGGACAACCTCACCGGGGAGGGCAAGCAGGTGGTCCTGGCAAGCGACCGGCCTCCCCTGGACATCGACGGCCTGGACGCCCGCCTGAGGAGCCGGTTCGAAGGAGGCCTCCTGGTGGATATCGGTCCCCCGGAGTACGAGACCCGGGTGGCCATCATCCGGAGGCGAGCGGAAGCCAGGGATCAGACCCTTTCCCAGGGAGTGGCTGAGGCCATCGCCCGCGTCCCCTTTCGGAACGTCCGGAAGCTGGGTGGTGCCCTGAACCGGGTCCTGGCGGTGCAGGAGCTGGAAGACCGTTCCGTCACCGCCGAGGAGGTTCCCGCTCTCCTGGGAGAGGAGGAGGAGCCCTCACCGAGAGCAGACGGAGACGGGGCAGGGTCCCGGACATCGGTGGGAACACCCCAGCGGGCGGAAGAGCCCCAGGAAGCCCCCTGGCGCCGGCGTCTCCGGGAAACCGCCGAGACGGTGGAGGCGGAGAGCTTCAAGGCCGACCGCCTCCGGCGCCTCCTGGAGAGGGAGGCGCCGCCCGCCGACGTGGATACCGTGGTGGAGGAGTTCCTGGGCCGGGTGGATCGTCTCCGGGACATTGCCGAAGACCTGGCGGACGTGGGAAACCCCTGGCCCGAGGCGGCCCATGGAGTCCTCCGGGATCCGGAGCGACTGGACGAGGCCGAGACCCTCCTGGCCTCGGCCCGGGAGCGGTCTCGCCCCTTCCCGGACCTTCCTCCGGGTCCGGACCTGGAAGGATTGACCGGCGAGGTGCCCCGTCTCGTCCTCCGGGCCACCTATCAGCTCATCAACACCGATCGCCACGAGTACAATCCCCTGTATGTCTGGGAAGAGAGCGGAGACCGGGCCCGCACCCTCCTCATGGCCGCGGGCCGAAGCTACCGACAGAATCATGATTCCTCCAGGGTTGCCCTGGTGTCGGTGGCGGAGTTTGCCGAGGAGTTCATCTCCGCCCTCTCCCAGGGGGTGGCCGGGGCCTGGCGGGAGCGATGGTGGTCGGCGGATCTCCTCCTGGTCCACGGGGCCGAGGAGCTGGCAGCCACCGAGAGGGCCCAGGACGAGTTCTTCCACCTCTTTGAAGCGCTTCAGCGCCGGGGCGCCCGGGTGATGGTGGCCGCCAACCGTCCCCCGTCCCGAATCGGGACCATCGACGACCGCCTTCGCTCCCGTTTCGAAGGGGGGCTGGTCCTGGAGGTGGAGCCCGGGGACGGAGAGGGAGAGGGCGGGGAAGAGGAGGATCTGGATATCCCCTGGGACCAGGGGATGGCCCAGGAGCCCTTCATTCCGCCCCTGGACCAGCTCATGGAGAGAGACGGAGAACGAGGAGGGCTCTTCGCAGGGGGGGAGTTCGAGATGCCCCCGGCCTCGCCGACTCCGGGTCCGGACACCGAAGATATGCCGGCCGGTGACCAGGCAGCCGCCGCGGGAGAGGCCGAAGGATCGGAGGGCCCGGGGGCCCCGGAGGAGCGGGCCGCCTCGGACCCGATTCCCGCCGGGGAACGTGACGAGGATCCGGCGGCTCAGGACCGGGAGTGGATCCGGCAGTTCACCGGAGGCCAGACCGGGTCCCGGCAGGAGTCCAGCCCGGTGGAGGAGGGGGAGGTCCTTCCTCCCGGCAGCTGGATTCCCTCCCAGGAGGTAGCCGTGTGGGAATGGCCCCGAATTGAAGACCGTCTGGTGGAGGAGGCTGACTGATGGCCATCGAAGGATCCCTCGCCGACGTGAGTCTGGCGGACATCTGTCAGCTTCTCGCCCTGGGGCGCAAGACGGGATGCCTCACCATCACGGACCGCTCCAACTTCGGCTACATCTACTTCGAAGGGGGACGGGTCATCTACGCCTCGGTCCTCAACCGGCCGGATCGCCTGGGAGAGCTCCTGGTGAAGAACAACGTCATCCAGCGGGAGGACCTGGCTCAGGCCATGGAGGAGCAGAGCCGGCAGAGCCAGAAGCGCCTCGGGGAGATCCTGGTGGAGCAGGGTACTCTCTCCCAGGAAGAGCTGGAGAAGTGGATCACCGTCCAGATTCAGGAGGCCGTCTACCACCTCTTCACCTGGAGCCAGGGCTCCTTCCACTTCAACCCCGACGAAAGCCCGAACGAGGACGAGGTCTTCCTGGTCTCTCTCAATGCCGACGGGCTTCTCATGGAAGGGGCCCGGAGGGTGGACGAGTGGAGCCAGATCGAGAAGAAGATTCCCTCCATGGACCTGGTCTTCCAGGTGATTCGGGATCCCCGGGAGCAGGAGGATGTGGAGCTCAGCTTCAACCAGGAGAAGATCCTCCCCCTCCTGGACGGGGAACGGTCGGTGGAGGACGTGGTGCAGGATTCAGGGCTGGTGGAGTTCGAGGCCGCCAAGGCCCTGTACGAGCTCATCCAGACCGGGTATGTCCAGCAGGTGGGTCGCGCGGTGCCGGGAAGGGAGACCCGGGAGGACACCGGTTACCAGCAACACGTGAACCTGGGCCAGGCCTTCTACAAGGCCGGCATGCTGGAGGATGCGGCCCGTGAGTTCTCCGAGGCCCTGGAGGCGGAGCCGGACGATCCCCAGGCCCTCTTCTACCTGGGCCTGGTGAGCCTCCGGGAAGGTCGTCCCGACCAGGCGTTGGACCATTTCCGTTCCATGCCCCGGGAGGCCCGGAAGGGGGCGGGAGTCCTCCGGAACCTGGCTCTGGCGCTGGAGGGGATGGGCCGCCATGAAGAGGCTGTCCGGGTCCTGAACGAAGCTGCCGCCATGGACGAGGAGGAGCCGGATCCGGAATTGGCCCTGGCCAGGGGCATCTCGGAGCTCAAGGCCGGAGAGGCTGAGGCCGCCCGGGCCACCTTCCAGGACTATCGGAAGGAGCTGGGAGAGGCTCCTCCCTCTCCCCTCTACTATGCCTTCGGGGTTCTGGCCTCCGCCGTGGCCGGCCGTCTGGACGAGGCCGCGTCCCTGGGCCGGGAGGGGCTACAGATCTACCCCGCCGAGGCCTCCATCCTGGTGAACACCGGGGCCGTCCTGGATCGGAAGGGAGATCACGAGGCGGCGGAGCAGTACTTCCTCCGGGCCCTCTCTTCCGCCTCTGACGCTCCGCCCCAGGCCCACAAGAACCTGGGAGACCAGGCCTTCCGCCGGGGAGACCGGATGGGAGCCCGGGCCCACTACGAACGGGCCGTGAAGCTGGAGCCCTCCCTGGGGGACGATATCTACGTGAAGCTGGGGGAGATCGCCCTGGGAGAGTCGGACAAGGACATGGCCATCCTCTTCATGCGGAGGGCCCTGGAGATGAACCCGGAGAACGACACGGCCCGGTCCCAGCTGGAGAGCCTGTCGGCCCTTCCCTGATTCTCTCCACGCCGTCCCCTCCTCCGTGCTCCGGGCGTTCCTGCTAGCGCTTCCCCTCCTGGGCGTCGGGGAGCTCCTCCGCCCTCCCCAGGCGCAGGCGGAGACGGCCGATTCCCTGGAGGTGGAGGCCGTCTCACCTCCGGAGTCCCAGGGGGATTTCCAGGTCCTGACGGGAGAGAGGGCCCGGGTCCTCTTCCGGCGGGCACCGGATTCGACCCGGGCCCGGCGGATCCTCCGATTCCTGGAGGGTCTTCCTCCCTTGAGGGGGCTCCCGGATTCCTTCCCCCGGGCCGTGGAGATCTACATCGCTCCCAGCAAAGCCCTCTTCGACTCCCTGGCCGGTGGAGTGGTGCCGGAATGGGGGGCCGCCGTGGCCGTGCCCGGGCTGAACCGGATGGTGATGCCCGGTTTCGAAGCACGGCGAAGCCGGGGATGGGAAGAGGCTCGGGTCCTCCGACACGAGTGGGCCCACCTGGCCCTGCACCAGTACCTGGAGGGACTCCGGATCCCTCGCTGGTTCGACGAAGGGTTTGCCGAGTGGGCCTCCGGGGGATGGACCGGGACCCAGGGGTGGCGTCTCCGGGTGGCCTTCGCTCTGGGCAGGGCCCCGCCCCTGGACTCCCTGGTCCTGGACTGGCCCCGGGACCGGGCCTCGGCGGGACTGGCCTATCTGTTGTCGGCTACGGCGGTGGAGTACCTGGTCCAGGAGAGTGGGGTACGGGGACTACAGGTTCTCCTGGAGCGATGGCGCCAGGGGGCCGGGTTCTCCCGGGCCCTCCGGACCGTGTACGGTGTGACCACGGCCCAGTTCGAGGAGGACTGGAAGAAGTACGTTCGCCGCCGCTATGGCTGGCTCTTCGTTCTCTCCCATTCCTCCGTGTTCTGGCTTGCCCTGGCCCTGGCCCTTCTCCTCATGGTTAGAATTCGCAGGGGAAGGAACCGGGAGGCCATGGCCCGGCTTCGGGCCACCGAGCCCCCGGACGAGCCGGCGTACTGGCACCGGGGTTCGGAAGAGGGTGGGTCCCGGGAGACGGGCCAGCCGGGGGACGGCTCCGGGAAAGGCGAGTGACCGATAGGCGGGAAGGACGAGTGAACGAAGGACGGGAAGGACGGGTGACCCATGGCTGAGCGCGTGATGGTGGTGGACGACGATCCGGATCATCTCCGGATCGTGAGCGCCATCCTGGAAGCCAGCGACTACGAGGTGGAGGGGGCCGAGGACGCGGAGCAGGCTCTGGCACGAGTGCACGCCTTCCAGCCCGCCCTGGTCCTCACCGATCTCCGGCTTCCCGGCATGGACGGAGTGGAGCTCCTGGAGCGACTGCAGGAGGGGATGGACCACGTGGAGGTGGTGGTCATGACCGGGCACGAGGACATGACCTCCGCCATCGGGGCCATGAAGGCCGGGGCCTTCGACTACGTGGTGAAGCCCATCGAGGTGGACGCCCTGAGGGACCTGGTGGCCCGCTGCCTGAAGGAGCGGGAGCTGAACCTTCGCTCCACCCGGGAAGAGGAGAGGGTGGAGGAAGAGGAGGTCCGGGGACACAAGGTCATCGGCCGTGACCCCCGGATGATCGAGATCTTCAAGACCATCGGGGTCCTGTCCCGGAACCGGGCCACGGTCCTGGTGAGGGGAGAGACGGGAACGGGAAAGGAGGTCATCGCACGGGCCATTCACGACCATTCCCTCCATGCCCGGGAGCCCTTCATCGCCGTGAACTGCACCGCCCTGAGCGAGACCCTCCTGGAGTCGGAGCTCTTCGGTCACGTGAAGGGTGCCTTCACCGGCGCCGTCTCCAGCCGGAAGGGCTACTTCGAGCTGGCGGGAACCGGGACCATCTTCCTGGACGAGATCGGGGACACCACCCTGGAGTTCCAGACGAAGCTTCTCCGGGTGCTCCAGGACCGGACCTTCTTCCCGGTAGGCGGGGAAACGGCACGGCACACCGAAGCCCGGATCATCACCGCCACCCACCAGGACCTGGAAAGCCTGGTGGACGAAGGGGGGTTCCGGGAGGACCTGTACTTCCGCCTCCGGGTGGTGGAGATCGTGGTGCCCCCCCTCCGGGAGCGCCGGGGAGACATCCCGGAGTTGGCCCGCTACCTGTTGGCCAGGATCCGGAAGGAGACCCGCCAGGGGATCCATCACATCTCCCCCGAGGCCATGGAGGTGCTCACCCACTACGACTGGCCCGGGAACGTCCGGGAGCTGGACAACGCCCTCACCCGTGCCTCCATCCTGGCCCGGGGGGTGACCCTGGGGCCGGAGCACCTGCGCCTGGGGGCCGACGGTCCCGGGGAATCCTGGGGGGAGTCCATGGGGCCCGGAGGGGAGGCCCTCGCCCGGGGCCAGGCGGTGACCCACGGGGAGGAGGGAGGGGGTCCGGATTGGACCCTGGACGGGGCCATCGCCCGTCAGGCCCTGCGGGTCCTGGAGCACACGGAGTGGAACAAGAGCGAGGCGGCCCGACTCCTGGAGATCTCCCGGTCCCGCCTGGCCCGGATCGTGGACAAATTCGACCTGGAGCAGTGGCGGGATTCTTGACCGCTCCGGGGCTCGCAGCATACGATTGCAGCCGATCATGGGAACGAAGAAGAGCAGGAACACCGAGACGTCGGGAGAGGCGAAGGAGACGGCCTCCCGGAAGACCGAGACCCGGGCCGGGAAGCCGGTGTCTCCCCGGGCCGCTCTCCGGTTCTCCGCCATCAACGGGATCCTGGGTCTGGCCGGGATCCTGGCCGTGGTCCTGGGATACGTGTTGCTGTCCCAGGGATCCATCACGGCGGCTCCCCTCCTCCTCGTTCTCGGCTACGTGATTCTGTTGCCGCTGGCCATCATTCTCTGAGCCTCGGCGAGCTGCGACCCTTCCCTCCTGAAGCTCTTCTGGTGCTCCCGGTAGCGGTCCACAGAAACGGGATCGATGAGTCCGTAGCGCAGGAAGCCCCACCCGATCCCGAAGGACCGGATGGGGCATTCTCGTCCGACAGGAGGCCGGGCTGAGCCCCGGGGCCTCCGTGACACCAGGGCCGCTACTCGGCCACGCTCCCCTCCAACGCTTCCTCCGGCTCGATCCTGGCAGCGCAGCACTTGTACTCCGCCGTCCGGGTGACGTTGTCGAAGGCGTCGTTGGTAAGGAGGTTCGTGGAGGATTCCACGAAGTGGAAGGGCATCCACACGGCTCCCGGGCGCGTCCTGTCCCCCACCATGGCCCGGACAACGACGGAGCCACGCCGGGTGGTCACCCTGACCATCCCACCATGCTCGATCCCCAGCCGCTGGGCGTCGGCAGGGTTGATCTCCACGAAGTTCTCGGGCTGCTTGTCCGAGATGACGTCACTCTCCCGGCTCATGTTCCCGATGTTGTAATGGTAGAGGGTCCGGCCGGTGGAAAGCACCAGGGGGTACTCCTGGTCGGGGACCTCGGCGGGCGGTCGGAAATCGATGGCCTGCATGAGACCCTTGCCCCGAGCGAAGCTCCCGGCGTGCAGGAACCGGGTGCCGGGGTGGTCTTTCGAGGGGCAGGGCCACTGGAGCCCCGCGTCATCGATGCGGTCGTACGACATGCCGCCGTAGCTGGGCGTGAGGCTGGCCATCTCGTCGAAGATCTCGCTGGGCGACTCGTAGGACATGGGGTAGCCCATGGCCGTGCTGACGTCGCAGAGGATCTGCCAGTCCGGGCGAGCTTCACCGGGAGGCTCCACGGCCTTTCGCACCCGCTGGACCCGCCGCTCGCTGTTGGTGAAGGTGCCGTCTTTTTCGGCGAAGCAGGTGGCGGGGAGGACGACGTCGGCCAGCTTGGCCGTCTCCGTCATGAAGATCTCCTGGACGACCAGAAGATCCAGCTTCTTCAGGTTCTCGATGACCTTGGCCTGGTTGGGTTCGCTCCGGACCGGGTCTTCGCCGAAGGCGTAGAGAGCCTTGAGCACACCCTCCCCGGCCTTCTCCACGAAGTCGGTGACCCGTCCGCCCCGATTGGTGGGGATGTCCACGCCCCAGGCCGTGCCGAACTTCTCCCTCACCGCCTCGTCCTGCACCTTCTGGTAGCCCGGGAAGACGGAGTGGATCGCGCCCATGTCACAACCGCCCTGGACGTTGTTCTGGCCCCGGAGGGGGTTGACGCCGGAGGAGGGCTTCCCGATGTGGCCACAGAGCATGGCCAGGTTGGCCAGGTTCATGACGTTCTCGGTGCCGCAGGTGTGCTCGGTGATGCCCAGGGTGTAGAAGATGGCCGACGGGCTCCCCCTGGCGTACATCTCGGCGGCCGCCCGGATGTCGTCGGCCTCCACGCCGCAGACCCGGGCCGCCTCCTCCATGTCGTACTTCTCCAGGTTCTCCCGGAAGACGTCGAAGTCCTCGCAACGCTCCTTGATGAAGTCCTCGTCGTGGAGATTCTCCTCCAGGATGTGCTTCATCATGGCGTTGATGAGCATGTTGTCGGTGCCGTGGGCCTGCTGGATGTGGACGTCCGCTCGCTTGGCCATCCAGGTCTTCCGCGGGTCGCACACCACCAGCTTGGCCCCCTTCCGAAGCGCCTTCTTCATCTCGTACCCGATGATGGGATGCGCTTCCGTGGGGTTGGACCCGATGATGAAGAGAGTGTCGACGTCCTTGATCTCGTCGATGGAATTGGTCATGGCTCCCGAGCCGAAGGCCGTGGCCAAGCCGGCCACCGTGGGGGCGTGGCAGGTGGTGGCGCACTGGTCGACGTTGTTCGTCCGCCCGGCGGCACGGGCGATCTTCTGCATGAGGAAGTTCTCTTCGTTGGTGCAGCGGCAGGAGCTGAGGAAGGCGATGCCTTCGGGACCGTGCTCGTCCCGGATCTCCGCCAGACGCTCGCCGGCGTAGCTGAGGGCCTCGTCCCAGGATGCTTCCCGGAATTCCCCGTTCTCCCTGATGAGGGGGTGGGTGAGGCGGTCGGGGGAGGACACGAACTGAGCCCCGAAACGGCCCTTCACACACAGGTTCCCGTCATTCACCACCGAGCCGGGCTCGCTGGTGACCCGGACGATCCTGTTGATCCTGGGGTTCACGTTCAGGTCGAGCTGGCAGCCCACGCCGCAGTAGGTACAGGTGGTCCGGACCTTCTCGAGGTCCTTCGCCCGGCCCTTGCCTTGTGCCTTCGTCTCCCAGAGGGCGTTGGTGGGACATGCGCTGATGCAGAGACCGCACAGCTCACAGGTGGTCTCGTTCAGCGGTAGATCGAAGGCCGTGCTCACCCGAACGTCCAGGGCCCGACCCTTCATGGTCAGGGCGTCCACCATGGCCACCTCGGAGCAGATCCTCACGCAGAGCTGGCAGCGGACGCACTTCGAGGGGTCGTAGACGATGCCCCTGTGGCCGCCGGTGTAGACCAGCTCCCGATCCTCCGGGACCAGGGAGCCGAAGTGCCCCAGGTCGGCTCCGTACTCGTAGGAGTAGTCCTGCAGCGCGCAATCTCCATCGGCGTCACACGAGGTGCACCGGGCGTCGTGCTCGCTGAGGAGGAACTCCAGCGTCATCTTCCGGGATTGATTGATGGCCTGGCTCTCGGTGGCCACCTGCATGCCTTCGGTGGCCAGCCGCGTGCAGGAGGTATGAAGTCCCTTCTCGCCCTCGATCTCCACCACGCAGAGGCGGCAGGAGCCGGAGGGAGACACCCGGGGATCATGACAGAGCCTCGGAACGTGGATGTCGTTCTCCAGGGCCACATCCAGGATCGTCTGGCCCTCCCGGGCGACGATCTCACGGCCGTCGATGGTCAGATTGATGGCGCTCATGTTTCCTCCCGATCCACTGAACTCTGTCATGATCTCACCTTCTCCAGATCACAGCGCAGGCACCGGCTTGCTTCGGCGCATGCGTCCTCCGGATGGAAGGCGTACACCACCTCCCTGAATCCATCCAAACGGTCCTCCACCGGGAGCAGGGGCTCCGGGGTCTGGTCCGTTGCCCTCTCCAACTCGTCGTCGGAAGCACGGTAGATGCTCATGCTCACGTCCGGGGGCAGGAGACCCGTTCCTCCCAGGTGACGGTCCATGGCCACAGCGGCTCTCTGTCCGTCTGCGATGGCCTTGATGACCGTGCTCCCGCCGTTGTTGACGTCACCCCCGGAGAAGACCCCGATCTCGGAGGTTCCCAGAGTCACGGGATCGAACTTCACCGTGTTCCAGGGGGTCGTTTCCAGCCCGCCGGCCGCTTCGATGGAGGCTCTCTGGCCGATGGCCGGCAGAATCATGTCGCATTCGACGATGAACTCGCTGCCCGCGATGGGGACGGGCCTGCGACGACCGGAGTCGTCGGGCTCACCCAGCTCCATCCGCATCATCTCGATCCCCGTAACCTTGCCGTCCTCCCCCACGACCCGGTTCGGCGCCAGCAGCTCGTGCAGCTCACATCCCTCCTTGAGGGCTTCCTCGATCTCCTCGTCGTAGGCCGGCATCTCCTCCCGGGTGCGGCGGTAGAGGATCTTCACCTGTTCCGCCCCCAGACGGATGGCGGACCGTGCCGCGTCGATGGCGGCGTTCCCACCGCCGATGACTACCACCTGTCTCCCGGTCCTGGGCTCCTTCCCCAGGCCTCGGGCCCGGAGGTACTCCAGGGAATCCTCCACCCCCTCCAGCTCCTCCCCGTCGATGCCCATGGGCCGGCTCTCCTGGGCCCCCGTGGCCAGGAACACTGCCCGATAGCCCTTCTCCTTCAGCTCGTCGATGCTTTCCACTTCAGCGTCGGTGCGCAGCTCCACTCCGTGACGCAGGATGAAGTCGATGTCCCGCTGGAGGGCTTCCTTGGGCAGGCGGTACTCGGGAATGCCCAGGGCCAGCATACCACCCGGCACCGGCTGCTTCTCGAAGACCACGGCTCGGCGACCCATGAGGGCCAGGAAGTAGGCAGCGCTGAGGCCGGCGGGCCCGGAGCCCACGATGGCCACCTCCGGGGTTCCCGAAGCCGGGGGTCCCACCGTCTCCGAGAGCCCCGTGGCGTTGTCGGCTGCGTACCGTTTGAGGGCACGGATGGCCACCGGATCGTCCAGGTCGGCCCGGCGGCAGCGGGTCTGGCAGGGATGGTCGCAGACGCGGCCGCAGACCGATACGAAGGGATTCCTCCGGCGGATCACATCCACTGCCGCGTTGAGGTGTCCCTGGGCCACCATGCCCACGTACTGGGGCACGTTCACCTGGGCAGGACAGGCGTGGGAGCAGGGGGCGCTGACCAGCCCTTCGCAAACGGCGGCCCGGCAGTGCCCGAGCCGGATGTGCTCGACGTACTCGTCCCGGAAGTGCCGGAGGGTCGTCAGGACCGGGTTCGGCGCCGACTGTCCCAGGCCGCAGAGTGAGGCTTCCTGGATGTGCTCGGCCAACCGTTCCAGTTCGTCCAGGTCCTCCATCCTCCCCTCACCCATGGTGATCCGGTCCAGGATGTCCAGCATGTGGCGGGTGCCCACCCGGCAGGGAGCGCACTTGCCGCAGGACTCCTCCTGGGTGAACTCCAGGAAATACCGGGCGATGTTCACCATGCAGGTGCTCTCATCCATGACGATGAGACCCCCTGAGCCCATGATGGCCCCGGCCTCCTTCAGGGAATCGTAGTCGATGGGGAGATCCAGGTACTTCATGGGGAGACAGCCGCCGGAGGGGCCGCCGAGCTGGGCCGCCTTGAAGGGGCGGTCGTTGGGGATGCCGCCGCCCACGTCGTAGATCATCTCCCGGAGGGTGACCCCCATGGGAGCTTCCACCAGCCCCGTGTTGTTCACACGGCCGGCCAGGGCGAAGATCTTGGTCCCCGGGCTCCCCTCCGTCCCGAACCCCCGGTACCAGTCCTTCCCGTTGAGGATGATGGACGGGACGTTGGCGAAGGTCTCGACGTTGTTGATGCAGGTGGGCTTGCCATGGTAGCCCCTCTCCACCGGGTAGGGAGGTCTGGCCGTGGGCGTGCCCCGATCCCCCTCCAGGGATGCGATGAGGGCCGTCTCCTCGCCGCAGACGAAGGCTCCCGCGCCCATGCGGAGCTCGATGTCGAAGTCGAAGCCGCTCCCCAGGATGTCTTCTCCGAGGAGTCCCCGCTTACGAGCTTGCCCGAGGGCGATGGCCACGTGCTCCACGGCGATGGGATACTCGGCCCGGACGTAGACGAAGCCCCTGGAAGCTCCCATGGCGTAGGCCGCGATGATCATCCCCTCGATGATCTGGTGGGGTACGCCTTCCAGGAGGGCACGGTCCATGAAGGCCCCGGGATCCCCTTCGTCGGCGTTGCAGATAAGGAACTTCTCGTCCCCGGGATTCTTGCGGGCCATCTCCCATTTCAGCCCGGTGGGGAACCCGCCCCCTCCCCGGCCCCGCAATCCGGCATCCTTGACCTCTTCGACGACGGCTTCCGGCTCCATGGTCTCCAGGACGTTTGCCAGGGCTTCGTACCCGCCTGCGGCGATGGCATCCTGGATGCGAGTGGGGTCGATTCTCCCACAATTGGCCAGAACGAGGCGCTGCTGTCCCTTGTAGAAGGGGGCTTCGTCCACTGTGGGAGCCGGTCTTCCGGCCACGTTCTGGCAGAGGCGCTCCACCGGTTGGCCCCGGCGGAGGGAGGTTTCGATGATCTCGTCCACGTCCTCGGGCTTGACTCCACCATAGAGGAAATCGTGGGGCTCGATGACCACGGCCGGAGCCAGCACACACTGGCCATGGCATCCTGCATCTACGATCTCCACCTCGTCGGCCAGGCCGGCTGCCTCCAGCCTGGTCCGGAAGGTCTCCGCCAACGGTATGGAGCCCATGGAACGGCACCCGGTCATGCAGAGAAGCACCCGGGCCCGGTAGGCCGTTCGTGCCTCCCGGGTCTCCTTTCTGAGGGTCGCCAGGGCTTCCGCCCCTCCCAGGGCCGTATCCGCCACGTTGATGTCACTCATACTGAGCCAGAACTTTCTTGAGGCGATCCGGAGTCACTTGCCCGTAGTAGGTGTCATCCACCGTCAGAACGGGAGCCAGGAAGCAGGTTCCCAGGCAGGCCACGGTTTCCAGGCTGAAGGTCATGTCCGAGGTGGTCTGGCCGTCCGAGACACCCAGGGTCCTCTGGAGGGTGTCCAGCACCCTCTGGCCTCCCCGGACGTGGCATGCCGTCCCCTTGCAGCAACGAACGAGGTGCCTCCCCTGGGGCTGAAGGGAGAACTGGGAGTAGAAGGTGGCGACCCCGAACACCCGGCTCGCCGGCAGGTCCGTCTCCTCACATACCTTCAGAACCACGTCCTTGGGCAGGTACCCGTAGGCTCCCTGGATTCGTTGCAGCAGGGGAATGATGTCACCGCTGGTAACCGGGGACATCTCCTCCACGATATGCATGGCGGGGGCCAAATCCACCGACTGGGCGGTTTGGGCGACGCTCATGGCATCCTCCTGTTTCTGGCTCAAACCATCTCGGACCATGGGTAATTGAGTCCCAATAATAACCCTGTGAAGTGAAGGGCGGACAGGCGAGAAAGGCTGCAATTATTGAAAAGGCTGCAACTGTTGAGAGGACCGGACCCGTCCGTCTTCCCAATCATCCTCTCACCTTTTCTTCAAGTTCCGGGCCAACCCGCTGCCGGGTCTCCGGGACCATGGCCCTTCCCTCCCGGGAGTGGTTTGCCCGGACCTCTGGTCGGGTTGGAACAAGGGAGGTATCGTGGATCTCTTACCGAAGAGTCGGGGTAGGGTCGAGTCCGTCTCTCCGACAACCCTGGGCCCCATGCCGGGGCCGGAGAACAATCCCATCACGCCTGACCAGGCATGCCTCGAATTCGGACCATCCGCACCGTTTGCCCCCGGAACTGCTACTGCACGTGCGGCATGCTGGTGACGGTGGAGGGAAGCAGGATCGTCTCCATCCAGGGAGATCCGGAGAACCCCGCCACCCAGGGGACGGTCTGCCTCAAGGGCCTTTCCTACGCCGAGCGGCAGTCCCACCCGGACCGTCTCCTCTCTCCTCTCCGCCGGAGGCCCGACGGCGGGTTCCAGGAAGTGTCCTGGGACCGGGCCCTGGACGAGATCGCCCAGGGTCTTCGCCGGATCCGGGAAGACCAAGGGCCCCTCTCCGTGCTGCACTACGAGGGCTCCGGGAGCCACGGCGCCCTCTCGGAGATGGCCCGGGCCTTCTGGAATCCCTTCGGGGGATGCACCCGGGCCCACGGGGACCTCTGCTGGCCGGCGGGGCTGGAGGCTACCCGTCTCACCTATGGGGACAACCGGCACAACCATCCCTCCCTGACCCGGCAGAGCCGCTTCGTCCTCCTCTGGGGCCACAACCCGGCGGAGACGAACGTCCACCAGTGGCGCCTGATCCTGGATGCCCAGGAGGCGGGAGCCCGCATCGCCGTCATCGACCCCCGCTCCACCGACACCACAGACGCTGCCGACCTCCACCTCCAGCCACGTCCGGGTACCGACGCCGCCCTGGCCCTGGGCCTGGCCCACCTGATCCTGGAGGAGGGTCTCCATGACCAGGAGTTTCTGGATGCTCACGCCCTGGGCCTGGAGGCCTTCCGGGAACGGGCCCGGTCCTTTCCTCCGGAGCGGGTGGCCTCCGTCACCGGCGTGGCCCCGGAGGAGATCCGGGCGTTGGCCCGGGCCTACGGCGGCACCCACCCGGCTCTGTTGATGGCCGGCTTCGGCCTCCAGCGGCACCACCACGCCGGACAGACCATGCGGGCCGTGGCCCTGCTGCCGGCTCTCACCGGGAACGTGGGAGTGCCCGGTGGAGGCTGGCAGTACGCCAACCTGGCCAGCCACTGTCTCCGGCCGCCCCGGCACCTGCCCCCGCCGCCGGAGGGTGGGAAGGCGGGAGGGGGCGAGCGCTCCTTTCCCACGTCCCGCCTGGGCCGGAGCCTGCAGGAGCTGTCGGCCCCCCCGCTGCGGGCAGCCTGGTTCGAGAAGGCGGACCCGGTGAGCCAGCATCCCCGGACCGGGTCCGTGCGCCGGGGGCTGGAGGGCCTGGAGATGCTTGTGGTGGTGGACCAGTTCCTCACCGACACGGCCCGGCTGGCCCACTACGTGCTCCCCGCCAAGACCCTCTTCGAGGAGGAGGATCTGGTCACGGCCTACTGGCATCCCTATCTCCAGCTTCGCCAGAAGGTCCTGGAGCCGCCCCCGGGACTCCTCACCGAGACGGAGATCTGGCGGGAGCTCTGCCTCCGCTTCGAATTCTCCACCCGGGCCTTTGACACCGATCCCGTGGAACGCCTCCGGGGAATGCTGCCGGAAGGGAGGGAAGGGGCCCTGGAGGAGCTCCGGTACCGACCCCTGGACCTCTCCGGGGACGGTGAGGTGGTCTGGGCCGATGGGGTCGTTCCCACGCCCTCGGGGAAGGTGGAGTTTGTCTCGGAGGAGGCGGCCCGTCTCTGGGGCGTGGATCCCCTTCCGGACTACCGACCCCTTCCGGAGGGTCACGAGTCGGCCAAGGCCGGTGCCTACCCCCTCCAGCTCCTCACCTGCAAGACCCGGGACCGGATCCACTCCCAGTTCGGCAACCTGGACATGATCCGGGAGGTGGACCGTCCCCGGGTCCTGGACATCCATCCCCGGGACGCCCGGGCCCGAGGGCTGGAGGAGGGAGACGAGGCCCGGATCTGGAATTCCCGGGGAGAGACCCGGGTTCCCGTGCGCCTGAATCCGGGCATCCGCGCCGGGGTCGTTCACGTCATCGAGGGGCGCTGCGTGGAGGAGGACCCCTGGCTGAACCGGGTCACCGACGACGGGGTCACGGACATGGGCCATGGGGCCACCTTCTATGAGTGCCTGGTGGAGGTGGAGCGGGCATGAGCTTCTCTTCCGGTTCGGGCCCCTCCGGCTCCCGGGCCGCGGCACCGGCCCCGGGCTTCCTCCTGGACCTGTCCCGCTGCGTGGGCTGCGGAGCCTGCGTCCTGGCCTGTCGCATGGAGAACCAGGTGCCGGAGGGCGTGGCCTGGCGTCGGCTCCTCACCGTGAACCGG
>Ga0207797_1000341_pt1 | contig 36156 bp, 34 predicted proteins | sample PRCRCaboRojoPR_6_FD_187275 | JGI IMG/M metagenome (GOLD analysis project Ga0207797, IMG submission 187275) | Marine sediment microbial community from Cabo Rojo, Puerto Rico - PR CR 10% Liquid 1 (SPAdes) | ecosystem: Environmental > Aquatic > Marine > Coastal > Sediment | place: Cabo Rojo, Puerto... | reverse complement strand
AAGTCGCTTCCATGGAAGTTCTCCGACAGGCTCCTAGAGTACGACTGATCGAGAAACAGGCACAAAGTCTTGTGTGATTCGCCGTTCAGTCTCTAGGTCTGCCTTTCATGGAATTGCTTCTTCTGTTTACGTTGGATGACCCTCAGCCCGAGAGACATTGCGGGCTGAGGGTTTTTTGATAGGAGATGGATCAATGAAAGACGAAACGGGTCTCTATTATTATCCTTTTCCGCAAAACAAGCGGGTCCGTATGTATGTTCGGGAAAAGGACGGAACCATCTGGTTTCGGTTGTGGAACGCAGATGATCCGGAACTATGGGCGGAACACGGCTGGGTCCCGTACGGCGCCATCAAGAAAGCCGCAACCATGGGAAAAAACAAACCGTTCGATCCCAACCAGGCGTATGACATTGATGCAGCCAAGGCGTTGCTGAGGGAAAACAGGTAGGTGTTTTGAAGGGCCTGGCGACTTCTTTTCGTGAGGTACCCGGTCAGGGCTCACCTTCATAGCGAACGGCTCGGAACGGACCAAGGCAAAAAGGGCTCTGTTGGCACTTATTCCGTGCGTTTTGAGCTTGGTGCAAACCACCCGGTTTGCTTACAAACAATCTTTTGAAACGAACGACACTGATAGAAACGGCACCGTCGCTGCCGGGCTTTCGTCAATTTATCGGCGCATGGCTGTGCACCCACCGGAAGAATCTGCTGGTTGACGTCGGCCCGATGAATACGGTGGAAACCTTGATAGGAACCCTTTCACGAATGGGGGTACGTCGGATCGACTATGTCCTGCTTACCCATGTCCATATCGACCATTCGGGGGGATTGGCCCGGCTTCTGGAGCATTCTCCCGCGACGATGGTGATATGTCATGAAAAGGCCGTCAAACATCTGACAGGTCCATCAAAGTTATGGGAGGCAAGCCGGCGAACCCTTGGCCAGACTGCCGAGGCCTACGGCGCTCCTCGTCCCGTAGAGGAAAGTCGGTTGATTCCACACACCGAGGTTTCCCTTCCCGGTTTGGAAATTTTGGAAACACCGGGACACGCCGGTCATCACTTGAGCTTTTCTTGGGAAGGAATGTTGTTCGCCGGAGAGGCCGCAGGCAATTATTATACATGGGAAAATCGGGAATATCTGCGCCCGGCCACCCCGCCCCGTTTTTACAAGGATGTTTTTTTGGCCAGCCTGGATCGGCTATCGGCCCTAGAAGACCAGCCGATCTGCTACGCCCATTTCGGTAAAGCCGACAGCTCACGAGGCATGTTGAAACGCTTTCGCAGGCAGATTCTGCGATGGGGTGACATTATCCAGAAAATAGGCACAGAGGAGAGCGAAAACCCGGTTCGGCGCTGTGTTGATGCACTTCTGCATTCCGATCCTGAACTTAGCACCTTCCCACACATGGATCCGGCTATCCAGGAAAGAGAACGATACTTTATCGGAAACTCAGTAAAGGGGTTTTTGGATTTTTAAAGAGGGGAGGCCTGCATTTTTCACAGAGCCCGACGAGGGAGGTACGGACGACCTTCGCTTTTCGGCTGTCTTGCTACCGGCTTTAAGCGCCGGTCACAGCGCTACGGATGCGCTGTGACCGGACAAAATGATTTAATACGAATACGAAAAAGATTGGACAAACCATATGCCTCGGGGCGTTCCAACCCTCCGCACACTTACACAATTTCTACGAGTTGGATATCGAAACTGAGGTCTTTTCCTGCCAAGGGATGATTGGCGTCCAATGTGACATTCGCATCCGTCACTTCGGCAATGGTCACAATCAACGTTTGTCCTTCCGGCGTGTTCACCTGGAGCTGCATACCTACCTGAGGATCAAGATCTGGAGGAAGCTGACTTCGCTCAACGACCTGCTTCATCTCCTCATTCCTTGGCCCGTAGGCCTCATCCTGAGAGATTTCAGAGGTTTTCGATTCGCCCGGATTCATTCCGATCAAGGCTTTTTCAAAGCCCGAAATCAGTTGCCCCTTTCCCAGCGTAAACTCCAAAGGTTCCCGGCCCTCGGTACTGTCGAAGACCGTACCATCTTCAAATTTACCGGTGTAATGGACCTTTACCGTATCACCGCTTTTTGCTTCTCCCATTGTTACCCTCCTAACTTCTCGTCAAAATTTAAAAAACTGTTAAACGGAACCACAAACTTCCGTCCATCGGCTGAGATTTCGCGAAATTGAGTTATGCGAAAAGAAAAAGGCATCCTTCCGATAACCGGGCAAGATGCCTTTTTTATTCTGACAAATGCCAACTGCAGCATCAATGGCCGATCAAAAAAGGCCATCAATATCTTTTTAACCTAAAACATGATAGCCTGCCTGTCAAGGCGAAGGATTCGAAAAACTTGGGGACAAGCAGAAGGAGGCCGGGGAACGTTATCGGCAATATTGTTTACACAACCCATCCATTTCAGCAATGGTCAGGGTCGTTACCTCGACCGGTTTTTCGAAAAAGAATCGGCGGGGCATGAACTTACCCATCCCACCTAAGAAACGGCGTCGGTTTGGGAACATCGCCTTGTCATAGGTCATCAGTTTCGTTAAACGGCCCTGTCGGGTAAACTGGAAAAAAGAATAGGTCTCCCGCTCTTCCAACAACCCCCGGTACCCGTTCGCGTAGGCCCGCAGACAAAGAATCTTCATTGAAGGAAGCAGCCTCCTCCAAAAGGCCATCCCCGTTGTCCTACAAGTCGCCCCGCATCCGAACAAACCCAGTCTTTCACTTTGAGGTTGAGAAGGGCGCCGGAATACGGGGCTTTTTCTTACTTATCACCCCTGACGAGAAAATCAACCGGTAACCGGGGGGATGACGATTCGAGTAGGAGGGAAGAAATCCCGGAGCGGCTTTTCTATCCATGTCCGACAAACAAATTCGCTGACCCGATCAACAGAAAGCCGACAGCCTCAGTGATCGTTCTTACAATGGCTGGACTTGTAGGTCTTTTCATCCAAAATCCGCTTAAGCTCTCGGGCGGTAAAGTACGGATCGTCGTTTCTCAAATAGGGAAGTAGGATCTTCTTTCTCCGAAGGGGGTCTTTGGAAATCTTGGCGGAGATGGAGTCGGTTTCATAAAGTTTGGCCTTGGCAATGTTTTGACCGAAGGGGTTGATGATTTCACTTCCCCCCCAGAATCGATACGGATTATCGCCCTGCAGCGAGGGGACATTTTTTCCCGAGGGCAGCTGTTCCGTCACTTCTTCCGCACCGAGTTCCCGTCGCTCCGGACATACCTCTTCCCCGACTCGATTGGCGCAGATATTATAGATTCCGAATATGCGCGAATAGAAGACATCGATAATCTGCCAGCTTTCGATATTGCTGAACTCATCCCCCATGGACCCCTGAGATGAGTTAAAAATGGTAACAAAGATATCCGCCTTTTGAACCACCCCCAGGTAAGGCAATGAGGGATGCCAAAGATCGTTACAAATGAACACGGCAACACAGAAATCGTGAAGACGAAAGACAGGAATCTGTTTGCCCGACGCAAAGTATTTTCGCTCTTCGAAGACCCCATAGTTGGGCAAATTCAGTTTCCGGTAACCAAAAAGGATTTCACCGTCAACCAAAACCACAGCGGAATTATAAAAGTTCATGGACTGGGATTCTTCGATGAATCCCACCACCGCGGCCGTGCCTTTTGTGGCTTTGGCCAAGGTCTGTATTTCCCTGGAGTCCATCCGGAGGGCCGCCTTGTGATATTGATGTCCCACAAAATACCCGGTCAACGCCAATTCAGGAAAGACAATCAACTCCGCCCCTTCTTCCTTTCCTTGATGGATCTTGGAGATGACGTCTTCCAGATTTGTCTTTACGTCGAGTAATACCGGACTCGTTTGATATACTGTAATCTTCATTTGTCGTGCGCCTTTCGTCTGCGGCGTAATCCGGGTTTTGCCGCGATGAAAAGAATACAACCCACAGACCTTTCAATAGCATGCAAAAAAGAGGCCTGGAGGCGACTCCAAAAATAGTTCTTGCCTGTTGGATCGTCAAGTGGAAAGGAAAGGCGGGAATCGTAAAAAAAAAGCGGGGCCAGTTCTGGATACCCGATCAGAAAAGGAGAAACATGGCAAACAGACTTGGATTCCCTGCTAATATAGAAAGGACTTGCCCGTATTTTTTAATGTGTGATCGTCTCTCATGTAGTTGGCGTTGCTCCCGTTACGTCGAATGGCTTCAAGTCCTTCCGGGTCATGGGGCTCCAGCTCGTAATCGGGCGCCTGATCGGGCGTAGTTTCTCGACAAAGCACAATGTGCCGTTCCAGTTTCGCAATCGAGAAGGAAACCAGTTCCTTCAGGAAACCAAAGCAGTGACGCATGTGGTGGAACCCATATTTTTTCATAAGGGCATATCCGTTGACGGCATCCGCCTCGGCTTGCTCGTTCGGCCGTTCCTGATTTGTCGTGCACGCAGTCTGAATCGACGGGAGTCCCAACCGCTTGTTCACCTTTTCTACCAGAAGATTGGCCACGTTGTGAGAAACCAATCCCAGATCGACGTTGTAATTCTTCTGGATATTGGCGATCGAGGGGAGACCGGCGTGTACCACCATGATGCCGGGATGAATTAGTTGGGCCAGGGTGATCCCGAACAGGGCTTCGGCATGCGTCAAGGCCAATAGACCGGACATACAATACGGGGCGGACAGCCCCGCCATGGGCATCGTGGATACGTATATGGGGATGCCCTCCTTCACGCAGGCGATGAAAGGATCGATCATGGTATCAATCACGTTCAACGGGGTATTGATGATAGAAAACTGTACCGTAATCTTTCCCCGTTTCTCGTGCACCTCCTTTGCCCGGGCGATGCCTTCTTCCGTCACCGTGGCAACATATATCGGCTTGTCACAGTGCTCGATGATGGTATCAATCACCCGAACCTCTTGTTTGCGGATGAGTACCCCGCGAGCCATAAACTGTACCACATCGGCCTCATCTACGATCTGTGCAATGCGAACCAGGTGTTCCCAGGTGGGCTCGACCAACTCACCGGTTTCATCATCATAAACAAAAGGTGCAGTACCCCCCACTCCAAAGGCATTCTCCGGAATCCAATATTGATCCCGCTTCGGTGTTGTACTCAACGCCTGCTCCACCAGGGGAGAGAGTACATGGATGTGCCCCGTAGATTCGTCGAACGCGGCCATCCCGGTTTCCTCAAATATCTGTCGTACCTTGGGCAACGTGCATCGCACACCCACTTCCTCTAAAATTTGCAGGGCGTCTCCGTGTACCCTTTCCAACAGCTCACTGTTTTCTAAGTCCATCGTATCTCCCGGTCACCCAACTGCCGATTATCGGTCAAACGGTTACCTGCATTCCGTCGTACGCAAAACGGACGTTGTCCATTTGCTCTTCCAACGCCGTGTAATCATCGTAACTTCTGTTCCAGTACTCCTCCAAGTGAACGAATATCGTGCGGCCGGCATCCAGACGTTTGGCCAGTGCAATCGTTTCTTCAAACGTATAGAGCGTGCTTCTTGAGATGTGATCTTCCTGATAAAAGAAATCGTCCTTGAGTCCGGTCTCAAAGATTCCTGGCTGAATGACCAGCAAATCGGCCCCATGTAATTCACTTCTTTGCTCGGGAAACGGTTTAATATCGCACGGAGCGTAGACCATTTTCCGTCCCTGTCTTTCGATGACGTATATGAATGACACTTGGGAACCTCGGTCCACTGAAATGGCTGTAATCTCCGTCTCGCCGATTCTCATTTTGTCTTGAAACCAGATCCGCCTCACAAAACCTTGCTGCTCGTAGAAGTCGATCAGCGGACCATAGGCAGATTGGATATTTCCCAGCCGATCGTTTAATTCTTCGGGCAATGTCACATTAATGGAACGATCATGGTAGGCTTGCCAGGTCCGAAAATCAATGGTTGCCTGCTCCACCACTCGGAATCCTTCCACGTGATCGGGATCCAAATGCGTAAAAAGGAGGTAATCTACCCGATCAATCCGCGACCGGTTCAATTGGTACCCGATTTCGGCCGGCGTGTCGATCAGCAGGTTTTCATCGTGAAGAAAGGCGGAGGGGCCCGTCCGCGCATAGGGCACGCCCTTTTGCCTAGCCTCTTCACAGACCGGACATCGACAGAGCGGTTTCGGGATGGCCATGCATCCTCCGGAACCAAGAATTGTAAAATCCATTTTCGTCGTTGCCCCCTTTTGAAATCATCGTCACAGCGGGAGGCACAGCCGCCGCTCGTCTTTTTGCAGCACTTACGATCTTATTAGCTTCACAGGGAATATCTAGCTCCACGGAAACGGACTGTTGGAAACAGGGTGCAGTTCGCCCTTGGCATACCGATCGAATCTGAACGGTTTGAGCAAATCCTGCTCTCGCCCCAAGAGTTCTTCAGCTACCAGTTGGCCGACTCCGATCATCTTGTATCCGTGGTTTGAGTCCAACATCATGTAGCAATTTTGCTTAAACACATCAAAGATGGGAAAATTGTCTGGGGTGAAGGCGCCGATGCCCCCGGAAGGTTCATTTTTGTAAGCGGTGTGTTTGCCTTCGTACCGCTTTTGGCAGTGTGCCAACGCTGAAGTCCACATGTGCACGAATTCAGGTGTCACCGTGAAGTCCGGGGAATCAATCCCATACGGGTCAACCTTCACCTCACCTTCCACGATGTACGGTGCGGCTCCGCCTTGAACCCCGCCGAAATGAAAATCGGGTTTGTAGTAGATACCCCACATTTTATCCGTTATCAAAGAGCCGTCCTCGCTGGAATGTAGAGGTGCGTCACTGTCCACATGAATGACGGGAGGCATATTGCCGTCGTTGTCCATGGCATACTCAGGGGGTACACCAAGGGTCCCTTCTACGAGACACCAATAGGTCCACATCTGGCACCCCCGATGACATATGCCTTGTTGGTCTTTTATTTCGATCTGGTTTGGCAGCTCGAGCATATCCCAGAAGCTCTTGGCCCAAGGCCCCGCACCAACGATCACCCAGTCACAGGCGATGTCCCCCCGGGGAGTTTCAACAGCGGTAACGGCCTGACCGTCCGTCTTGAAACCGGTAACCTCCACTCCGGTCAGGATCCGTACCCCTTCGGCCTCGGCCTTGTCGGCTAGCCGGTAAAGGGACTTGGTGTTGTGGGCATAGCCTCCCTTCTTTTCATGTAAGACGGAGGTAATATTTCGGGCCTGCCAGTCATGAAAGATATTCTCCTGCATATATTTCAGACAGTCCTTACCCCCTTCGATAAATACCGATTCGTATCCGATTTCCTTTTGCTGCTGATATATCTCCGCTACATTGGAATGCATCGGTTCAGGGGAAATCTGCATGTATCCCACCGGGTGATACCCATACCCTTCTGCGTCGTCTTCCCACACCCCTACACTATGGGCAATCAGCTTGCGCATCGCCGGTTGATAGTAGTTGTTTCGAACAACTCCACAGGCAATGCCCGAAGCACCGGCGCCGATGGCCCCTTTGTCGACGACCAAAATGTCCTTACCGGAACCCTTCTTCGCTGCCTTCAGCGCCAGGGCCAGGTGCCAGGCGGTACTTAGCCCGTGTATCCCCGCACCAACAATAACGTACGTGGCTTTTGTCGGAAATGACATATCCTCACCTCATTCATGGTTTCAATGGTCTTTCACCCGGAACTCAATACTCCGGATGGAGCAATTCAAATTCAACATCCTTATGACGGACATTACCCAAGGCCTGTCCCCGGAAGGTGTCCGTCTATGGGCTTATTTGAACGGATCCCAGCGGATGGTTTGTTTTTCGTACGCCGGCGGAAAAAGCCTCAGGAACTCGTCATAGTAATAGAGCTCTTTGAACGAGGCAAACGGCAAGCCGTACGCCGCCTTGGGCCTTTGTTCGATTTCTCCCGGGTCGATCTTGGCGGCAATGACGTCATCCATCACATCGTCCATCCCGGTGCCCATGGCAAACCTGAGTTTTTCACGATTGGCGATCTTTTCCGGAAGCATGTCTCGAAATGCTTCTCGAAGGATATATTTTTCAATTTGCTTGTCGCCGTATATCTTCCATTTCATGGGAATCTTCTGGCTAAAAGCAACCACACGGGGATCTAAAAACGGGGTGCGGTATACGACGCCGTTGGCCTTCCACCCTCGGTCCAGCCGCCTCAAGGCGGTGTTATAAGCGATTTCCAAAAGCTTCTGGGCAAGTCGTTCTCGCTGTTCCTCACTTTTCACCTTTGGGTTCTTGAGGACCATCCGGTACCCACCGAACAGCTCATCGGCTCCTTCTCCGACCATGACCAAGTCGGAGAACTCCTTTACCATCTTGGAAGCAAAATAATTGGAGATAATGCCCGATATGCAGTCTTCGTCGAAACTCTCCATGTACCAAACCGCATCAGACAGGATGTTATCAATATCTTCATCGGTGATTCTATACACGTGATGTTCCAACTTCAGAAATTCAGCCATGAGCTTTGCATTTTCCAGGTCCGGTCCGGGTGCTCGATCGACGGTGGCCGTAAAAAGCTTCAAATCCGGGTCAAAGCCTTTGGCGATGGCGGCAATAATGGAACTGTCCAGCCCGCCGCTCAACGCAAGCGCTTTTACCCCGTTCATTCGCTTTCTGACAGCCTCGATCAGCAGTTCCCTCAAATCACTGGCAGCTTGTTTGAAATCTTCTCCCACTTCGGGTATTTCCGGGGAAAACGCCTCAAACTCTTTCATTCCCTTCTTGGTGCTGTAGATACAACCCGGAGGAAGTTCGTGAATGTCGAACTGTACGTGATCGATGAGCCCCTTCATTTCCGAACTCAAATAGAAGACATTGTCATTCGTGCCGTAGAACAAGGGCCTTGCTCCCACATGATCCCGTGCCAGAATCACTTCGTCGTCCTTCTCCACGATGGCACAAGAAAAACTGCCGTCGAGCCGGGAAAAGCACTTCTGCTCATATTTCTCGTAATACTCCCGAAACAGATCGATATCGCTTTGCCCTTCCGGTCGATCATTGTACAGTTCACCGTCAAGGAGGATGAACGGGGCTTCCTCAAGTGAGGTACAGTAAGTCTTGCGGGCGGTCAGATGGATCTCGTTGGCGCCCAACGCTCCACGGTCATCCCGCAACGTTCGCACGATCGAGTGGTCCGGTCCGCGGTGACGCATGAGTCGAAGCATCTTCCGCAGCTGTTCCGTAGTATCATCCTGAATTCTTCCATGCTGTGATACGATTCCCGCTAGACATGCCATGAAATTCGCCTCCTTATCGCCGTAATAAACATTTACGCCGCCTTGACGCCGTCATCCTTGGTTTCTTTGTATTCGTGTTTTAAATCCCCGTCCACGGTACCTCTCACCTGTTCACGCTCTTCGGCAAAATCAAAACCCGTCCATATACCGATGGAGCTGAGTATGGAATCCTGTGGGTGGGATTGGCGGAATATCTTGAAGTAGTAAGCGGCTTCTTTGCTGTGGATTTGAGCGTGTGGATTTTCCGCCTTGATCCGTTCAAACTCCTCTTCGCTGATCTCCCGGTCGGCAATACGTTCACCGAGACTTTCACAACCCGCTCCTTGCGTATACTGCACCTTATATCGCCACAAGATGTCGTCCGGCAAATAACCGGTCCCTTCAAAGGCCTTCCGAAAAATCCATTTTTCTATCTTTGCCCCGTTATGTTCCCGGATCTTCAATTGCGCCGGAATCTTCATCGCCAAATCGATCATGGACACGTCCAGAAAGGGGACCCGCAATTCCAAACTGAAATACATTCCCATTCGGTCCGCCCGCTGCAAGTTAATGTTGTGGAGATTCTGAATGCAACGCCTACCTTCGGCGTTGAGTTTTTCGAGGGGAAAGTGTTTCATGTATTGATATCCGGTAAAGAGCTCGTCCGCCCCCTCACCGGTGAGCACGACCGTGACGTGGTCGGCAGCCAGTTTACACGTGAAATAACAAGGTACGGCGCAACGCACCAAAGAGGGATCATAACTTTCCAGTTCGCGAACCACGATCGGCAAGGCCTCATAATAATCCGATTCGGTAAACAAGAGTTCGTGATGCGTGGAGCCGATATGATCGGCTGCAATCCGCGATGCCTTTATGTCATCGCTGACCTCCCCTTTTTCGTCCCGCATCCCCACCACAAAGGTGTGCAGGTTGGGGATCTCTTCCGCGGCGATGGCGGCCACCAGACTGCTGTCCAATCCGCCGCTGCAGAATGAACCGACCGGAACTTCCGGATCGGCCAACAACCGCTTTTTCACCGCTTGAATGAACGTCGTTCGTATCGCTTCGCCGGCCTTATCGATATCGGCGAGCAAATGATCCCTTATCTTCGGGATTTGATAATATTCTACAAAGCCGTCTTTCGGCGTGTAATAATGCCCTGCGGGAAACTCCTTTACCTCGTCTACATGGGAATGGCTCATGGCCCCGAGTTCGGAGCTGAAATAGAGTTTTCCCCCTTTGTATCCATAGTAGAGTGGTTTAATGCCGATGGGATCCCTGGCCAGCATGAAGTCGTCGCCGTCCAAAATGGCGAAGGCGAACATGCCGTCCAGTTCCTTGACGCACTGGGGCCCCTTTTCCTCGTACAGGTGCAAAATCACCTCCGTATCCGAGTTGCTCCCAAACGTGTGTCGTTCCGAGAGATCTTCTTGAATCGTGCGGAAATTGTATATCTCTCCGTTGCAGATGATGGCTCGACTCCCCTCATTTAATACGATCGGTTGATGTCCCCGGGCGACATCCACAATGGAAAGCCTCGTATGCCCGAAGACAAAATCCCCAAACGTGTAAACACCTCGATCATCCGGCCCTCGATGGGGAAGGGCATCCAACATCTTATTCACCGTCTCTACATCCTTCGTCCCGATACATCCTGCTATACCGCACATGGGTATATCTCTCCTTTCTGGGGACACTCCCAAATGTTATTTGACAAATACTTTTCCAAGATTGGCCGTAGTCAAAGGATCTTCCATGTACATTCCGACACCAATGCGCTGAATCGATTCCATTCCCCGTTCATCATAGGCAGCCGTTTCGACGTCGGGGGCATCTTCGGGCGTTACGTCCCTGGCGTTTTCTATGGCTTTTTCCAGTTTCCCGATCGAGAAATCGATCAAATAGCGAAGAAATGAAAAGGAATGTCTCACCATATGAAATCCGTATTTCAACCAGAGAGCTCTTCCCATCTTCGCATCTTCGAAGGCACGCTCCGTAGGATGTTCTTCATGGGTTGTGCCTCCGCTCTGGAAACTAGGCAAATCAAGCATCAGGTTCAAATGGCTCATCAGGATATTGAGGTAATTGTGACTGATGAGCCCGTAGTTGGGATTATACTCGATCCTGGGATCCGCGATGGTCGGGAATCCGGCATGGATGCATATGTTTCCCGGGTTGAGTAGTTGGGCCGTACAAATACCGAACAACACTTCGGCGTGGGTCATGGCCAATACCCCGTTGTAACAGTACGGCGCACTAATGCCTGCCATCGGCATGGCCGAAATAAAGGCAGGCAAACCGGCCTTGATTACCTTGACGAAGTGTTCGGAAAAATTCTCGTTGACCTGCAAGGGCGGGCGGGTGACGCAGAAGACGATCATGATGTCCTTTCTCGTCTCATACAGCTTCTGAGCATTGGCCAAGGCAGCATCCGAGGTCACTGCAAAATAGAGCGGCTTGGAACAATACTTGGCCATGGTATTCATCTGCTCAATCTCATCTTTGAGCTTCACGCCCCTTCCCATGCCGGCAATCAGATCTGTTTCTTCCGCGATCTGGGCAATCTTCATCACGTCTTCCACGGTCGGCATCTTGCCTCCCTGTCCCGCCTCGTCGTCATAGATGTAGGGAGCCGTCCCACCGATGAAGAAACTATTCAGCGGAACAAAGAAGTCCGCCACTCCGGGGGTCTTGGCCAAGCACTGCTCTACCAAGGCATTGGTTACATAGACCCGCTCATCATAAACCACCGCCAACCCCTCGGCTTCAAAGGCTTGGAAAGCACTCTGGATTTCTGGCTGTTGACACCCCACCCCCAAGTTTTCCAGTATCCAAAGAGCGTCCTGGTGGACCTGTTGCAGCATATCAACCGCATCGTTGCCCAAAAGCGATCTGGATTTTTCAACCTGTTTAGAATTCACGCTATCTCCTCCTGATAAAAACCGTCCCCTGGTCCGGCATGTACGATCCTACTCACCGGCCCTTTACGAATCAAAAGGCCTTACGGCACTACGACCCAAAACAATGATACCGGCTAATAAAGGAAGTTGGGAAGGATCCAAGTAAGGTTTTAATATAAAATATTCGTAATCTTCTTATGTCATCTCAAATTATTTGAATACGAACATTATGCATACCTATTTTTTTTTGTCAAGAACTCTTTTTGGGGGGTTCCGAAGGGCAAAAAAGGTTGCTGTGAAGGCAGGCAAGAGCTTTGTCTATCCGCTCTATTCTACGTCCAGATCTTGTACGTCCAACATGCACGTGAGCATGCGCAGCCCATCGACGATTTTCTTGATCTCTTCTTCAGACAGCCTGTCCAGCCCTTCGATGATCTTTTGATGCAAGGGGGGCGGGGCCTTTTCAGCAAGGATGTTCCCGGCTTCCGTAAGTTCCACGGTAATGACCCGACGGTCGGAAGAACGCCGGACGCGCTTGACGAACCCTTTTTGTTCCAAGCGATCGATAATGCCGGTAACCGTGCTCGATTTCAGGACAATGAATCTGGCGATTTGTGACGGCGACAATGAACCATGTTCATACAGGGCCATCAGGCAGTTCAGTTGGGGACTGCTTACCTGATATCGCCGGTTCAGCTCCTTTGTATGGAGATCGTTCGCCTGAATTAACCGTCTGATCTGATAAATGATATCTCGTACGCGGTCTTCCGGAACATCCGCCGGGGCCTTACGAGTTGTCTCCGCTTGTCGCAGCTTAGATTCCATAACTTCCAACACCGAAGAGTTGAACAGCAATAGTTAGAGTTGAAATTAACATGTACCACCAAATCAAATGGGTGGCAACACTTTTTTGGAGGTACCGCATAAAAGGGGCAGGACGGTTGAGGCGGCTCGGGGGAGATGAGATTCGAAATGGTTGATTTTCCAACGAAAGTCAAGGTAAGTACCCGCATTGCGGATGGCTCGGATTTGTCCGTCAAAACAATCCGTTTTGCTGCAGAGGATCAGGCCAACAAATCGATCACGGACCTTGTCATTTCTTCCCAAGTCTGGAGGGTTTTTAGGTTTGCCTTGTAGCCTTGGCCGGCCGTCACCAAGGTCCCCACCTCCCGCCCCACATCGACATTGGAGGCCTCTCGTGAACCGCTTCCCTCGCCCGTATCACTCATTATTTCAGATCGGTGTGACCGATGAACCTCGGCCGTCACACCGGCGGGAGAAGCCGTTTTCATCACCACGCGGTCGGCCTCAAAACCCTCCGTATTCATGTTTGCCAGATTGTGGGCCGTTGTTGCCAGTCGGCACCCAAAAGCCCGCATTGCCGATAGGGCCGTTTTGGCTGGATCTACCATACTTCCTCCCCATACAAGAAACCGGGTCCGGTTCCGTAAACCACGAAACGGACGTTAGCCCCGAAGGTTAATAATCCCTCCCGTGCGCCCCTTGCTTTCCACTGCATCCCGAGGGGATGAATCCTTCTGCGAATTGGCGTCTTCGTACATGTTTTCCGATCGGTCCGTCGGATTCACTTTCCCTTTGGCCACGTCGCTCCGGGATCCCCGTGAAGGATCTGCTTCGCCTTGTAGGGCCTGGGTTCCGGCGTAGTTTATCGCAGCGATCGTTCCAGCACCCTCAATCATTGGATCCTCTCTTCCAGTACCGGGAAATAGACTTACGAAAAAGAAAAAGCCCAACACTTTCTTCAGGATGGGCTTTGTCGCAAAGTTCGTCCCGGTTCGGCAACCCCGCTGTCCCGTTCGGAACGGGACCGGAGGCTTTGCGTCCCACCCTTTCGAGCGGTTTGCCTTTGACCGTTCTTGTCCTATTGTTCCTATCGGCCGAGGAAACAAAAAGCTGAAGACCTTTTGGCAGGTTTTTTGCACCAAATTTAAACCATTAAGACACCAAACAAGGGGAGGCGGAAATGGAGAAAAAGCGGCAAGAGGAAAGGCGAAGGTACCGCCGGTACCGTACGCGAGGAGATGCCTTCGCGATGATCAACCCCCTCTCGACCAAGCGCTTGGAAATTATAGACATCAGCAGAGGCGGACTGGCAATGCACTATCTGCCGGGCAATGAAAGGGCTCGGATCTGTGCCGATGTGGATCTTTTCTTGAATATATTCCTACAAGATCTCAGTTTTTGTCTACTCAGACTGCCGGCTAGGCCGATTTCAGATATCCATACGGACCAAACGGAAGCCGATAGGACGATTCGCCGTCGAAGTGTTGAATTCGGTGCCTTGACTCGACACCAGGCAAACGAATTAGAGGAATTCATTCATAATCACACGGTTATTTGACCAGCCACTGATCCGGGCATTAAAGATGGGAACGGGCTCGTTTTTCTATCGTTGCCGTGAAGACAAACCGCAAACTCTTCTCATTTTCGTGACTAGGTCCTGACGTTATGAAGATTTCGAGCAGTAGGGACGTTGCCGATTACATTCAGAACCGACCATTAACGGAAACTGCTTCCTCGTTCAATTCCCCTGCGTCGAGAAAGAAAGATGCCCGGCCGGTAGAAGAGGCGGCAAGGGTGAGCCTGTCTCGAAAGTCAAAAGAGATCCTCCGGGCTTGGGAACTCATCGGCACACTACCGGATGTGCGAAAAGAGAAAATCGGTCCGATCAAAGCGAGGCTCAGTGATGGGGCCTATCGGATTCACTTTGACGATACCACCGAAAAAATGCTCCGGGACTTCAACGTTGAGTGGAAGCGATGAAAGCTTTGGTGATCTTATGAAACCTTCCGGCGTCTCAATGGGTTATTAGGCAGAGAAGAGACAAAAAAACAGTCATTCGAGGATCCCCTGTGACCGGACCGATTCCCTCTGGGGAACAGGTGCCGTTGGCCGGACCCGATAATATCCCCGCCCTTTCCGCCTTCTCGGTCCATGTCCTGCAGGACCTTTTTTCTTGACTAATAGATCAAGATCTACGTAAATGCAATTAGGGTGATAATCCACCATGTTGCACATGACCTATCCAAGGCTTTCCGAACCAAAAGCGCAATAAGGCCCCCTATATGACTCGGCAAGCGGGAAAATCCCAAGAAAGGATCGGTACAGGAACGTCCGACAAGGAAGTGCTTAACCTATTGCCAGGCTATGCCACGCCCCAAGAATGACAAAAAGGCCGTCTCTTCTGAGCGTTTAGAAGGGGCCAGCAGACTGGCCGGCGAACTCGCCCATGAACTCAACACCCCTCTTGGGGGCATTCTCATGTACAGCCACCTGCTTCTGGACGAACTCTCCGAAAGTGATCCCCATCTGGACAAAGTCGTTAAAATCAACAAATTGGCCCATCGATGTAAAATGATCGTGGAGGGTTTGTTGAGTTTTGCCCGCCAGGAGACCAAAACCCTGGAAAAAGTCCAAGTCAACCAAACGTTGAATAACGTAATCGCATTCATGAAAGATCATATACTTTTACGGAACGTCGACATTCAGACTCACCTGGATCCCCGGTTACCGGAGATTACGGGCGAAGAAAACAAGCTGGAACAGGTGTTTGTCAACCTGATCGTCAACGCCGCACAGTCCATGAACGGGCAGGGACAACTCACACTTCGAACGACCCGGGATGAGGAGGCCAACCAGGTGATCATCCAGATCATAGACACGGGGTGTGGCATCGAAAAAAAATACATGGAAAGGGTTTTTGAACCGTTCTTCACCACCAAAAGCCAAGAAAAGGGAACGGGGCTCGGGCTGTCCATATGCCACGGCATCATTGAACAGCATCACGGCTCCATTCAAGTGGAACGGTCCGACAAAACAGGATCCGTGCTGAAAATCGAGTTGCCGGCAGGTTGTTAGGTATTGGATTCGTTTTTGTGGTTATCTACAAACTTCAATCAAGTCGTTGTTTCGGCCGGCCGAACGGACATCGAGCCGTAAGCCGGCCTGCCTTTGGTATGAACTTGAGCATTCTGGACAACCGCATTCCTTTTTATTGAGGCCGGTGATGTCGAATGTTCACAGGTTCTGATCAGGCGGATCACAAAAGATGAAAGATGGGTACAACATACTGGTCATCGACGATGATGCGTTCATGAGAGACGCCTGCGCCCAGGCGCTGACGAAAAACGGGCACGCCGTCCACCTGGCCGACAGCGGCCGAGAGGGCCTGGCGTTACTGGAACGATTCTCTTTTGATCTCATATTTCTGGACCTCTACTTGCCGAAGGAAGATGGATTGTTCGTTTTGGCAGAAATCAAGGATGTGGACCCGGATGCCGTTGTTGTGATGATCTCCGGGCACGGATCCATTGAAAAGGCAGTTCAAGCCATAAAGCTCGGCGCCCTGGACTTTATCGCCAAACCATTCACGCCGGAAGAACTACGACAGCTTGTCAAACGAGCGATGAAGAACCGGCGTCTGCCGGTCACCGACAACCGTCCGGGCTATTCAGCGGAAGCGCGACCGGACAACAAGCAGATCATCAGCCAAAGTCCCGGCATGGCAAAAGTAAAAGAGATGATATCCATGGTGGCCCCTACGGACAGTACCGTGCTGCTGCAAGGAGAAAGTGGAACCGGCAAAGGGCTGGTTGCCCGCCGACTACATGAATTGAGTAAGCGACGCCGTTTCCCCTTTATTTCCGTAGATTGCGGCTCTTTGGTCAAAACACTCTTCGAGAGTGAATTGTTTGGTCACGTGAAAGGTGCGTTCACGGGGGCGGACACCACCCAGGAAGGAAAGTTCCAACTGGCCCAGGGGGGTACACTCTTTTTCGACGAGATTTCCAACATTAGTTTGGACATCCAGGCCAAGCTCTTGAAGGCGGTTGAAGAAAAGATCGTCTCGAAGGTCGGCGATCACAAAATTATTAAAGTGAATGTCCGCATCATTTCAGCAACGAACCGTAACCTTCAAGAGGCAATCAGCAAGGGCTTGTTTCGGGAAGACCTCTTTTACCGGCTCAATGTTGTTTCAATATATTTGCCCCCCTTGAGAGAGCGAAAAGAAGATATCCCTCTACTGGTGGATCACTTCCTTTCTCGATCTGCGCGGAAACAGGGAAAACAGATCGAGGGATTTTCATCTGAAGCCATGAAAGCCCTCACCGCGTACAGTTGGCCGGGAAACGTCCGTGAACTGGAAAACACCATCGAGCGGCTCTCGATCTTTGTTCAGGACCGAACGATCTCTACCGAAGACCTGATCTATTCAAATACCGTATTGTCCAAGGCGGTACAAGCGGAACCGGAACCGGTCCGTCTCGAAGAGCTCGAACGGGAACACATCGTCAAGATAATGACCAGCGTGAACGGGAACAAGACAAAAGCGGCTGAAATGCTGGGAATTGATCGAAAGACACTCAGAACAAAACTGAAGCGGTATGAAATCCCATTGGGCGACGGATCCGATGACTTCCCCGCTTAGCCGGACGGATCTTTCCGTTTTTTCGCAGCCTCGATGAGCTCCACCAATGTGGTCATTTTGTCCTGCCCGGGGCTGTCGAAACAGGCCTTCCACTCCTCTTCGGTAAGTCTTTCTCGGAAATATTCTTCCACAGGGAAATGGGCTTGCCAACAAAGGATCACTCGAGAACAGGGAAGGTCACCTTGTTCTCTTTGACAGTACGCAAAGGTGACTTCTCCCCCTAATCGTGGACACCTGATCTGGTAACCTTTCACCAGCTCAGCCTTCTCCATCCCGTGTTCCCTTCCCAAAACCTTAGGGCTTCGGTAACCCTTCTATCGCCTTGAGGGCCTTTGCAAGGTCTTCTTCCGACATTTCATAATGTTGCAAGGCTCCAGAAAGATAGGCGTCATAAGCTGCCAGATCAATGATGCCGTGACCGCTCCAATTAAACAAGATGACCTTCTCTTTGCCTTCTTCCTTTGCCTTTGTCGCTTCTTCGATCACCGCAGCAATGGCATGATTGGTTTCAGGGGCCGGAATGAACCCTTCGTTTTGTGCCCATTTGATTCCCGCCTCGAAGGTTCGTAGCTGATCGTAAGCCCGGCAGTCGATAATTTTTTCCTTAACCAGATGACTGACAATCGGCGCCATTCCATGGTATCTCAAACCGCCTGCGTGGATGGGGGCCGGCACAAAATCGTGTCCCAACGTATGCATGGCAAGCAGGGGAGTTGTTTGCGCCGTGTCCCCGAAGTCGTAAGCAAACGGTCCCCGCGTCATCGTCGGACAGGATGTGGGCTCTGCAGCCACAATCGAAATGTCCTTACCGTGGATCTTATCTCTAACAAAAGGAAGAGCCAAGCCGGCGAAATTACTTCCTCCGCCGGCACATCCCATGACGACGTCCGGGTAGACTCCGATCTTTTCCAATTGTTTCTGAGCCTCGAGACCGATAATGGTCTGGTGTAACAGGACGTGATTCAACACACTACCCAGAGAATAACGGGCATCGGGATCTCCGACTGCATCTTCAATGGCCTCACTAATGGCAATACCGAGACTTCCCGGCGAATCCGGGGTTTCCGCCAATATTTTTCTTCCCGCCTCCGTCTGGTCACTCGGACTGGGTATGCAATTGGCCCCCCAGACTTTCATCATTAGCCCTCTGAAGGGCTTCTGTTCGTAACTGACCTTGACCATGAACACCCGACATTCCAGGTCGAACATCTGGCACGCCATACTCAAGGCACTGCCCCATTGACCGGCACCGGTTTCCGTGGAGAGGCGTTTCACACCAAATGTCTTGTTGTAATAGGCCTGGGCGACGGCGGTGTTGGGTTTGTGAGATCCGGGAGGACTTACCCCTTCGTTTTTGTAATAGATCTTTACCGGTGCATCCAATAATCGTTCCAGCCCTCGGGCCCGATAAAGCGGACTGGGCCGCCACAAGGTATATACATCCAGGACCTGCTCCGGAATGTCGATCCAGCGCTCGGTACTCACTTCTTGTTCGATTAAATTCATGGGAAACACCGGAGCCAAGTCATCAGGGCCCACTGGTTGGCCCGTTCCTGGATGAAGCGGTGGGCTCATCGGCGTCGGCATGTCGGCCAAAATATTATACCACTGCCGCGGCATCTCACTTTCATCCAAGAAGATCTTCACCTGTTTCATAAATCCTCCTCCTTTGTGGCGGCCTTTACCCGTCTGCGATTTGCTTTAACAAATCAGAATTACATAACAAACAAAGAAAATTATGTCAAGATTAAAGCTTTTATGCAAGCACCGGAGAATGGCGTTGACCGCCGGTCATCATGAAATCCCTTTTTGAAGACATTCGTGTCGAGTGCACCGTCCAACAGGGCCGCACTACGTTTCTTGCGTTTCGAAGCGGGTGCCACGCGCCGGGTTTGCACACAGGCAACCCATCGAGAGCTTTGCACAATGGGTGCGACCTGACCGAATGGACCTTTTGGGTACCCCTGTAGAGGAAGAAAGTTGAACACGGAAGTCCGGGGCACATCATAAGCGGTTCGAGGCCGTCAGAACGTGTTCATTTCCTGTAGCGAACGAAACCGATCAAGTCCTGCCCATGGAGGGGTCAAAAGATCCTGATCTGCGAACGAGCGGGAGTCATGCAAAGTTCTCCCAGTCAAAAAACCCTCGACGGGGCCCGCCTCTTTTATCCGTTTTACAAAAGCAGGCTGTTTTGGTAGAACCTCGCTGAAACTTGCCGTTTGATTCGAGCCCAAGTGAAGGAAAAAGAGGTACCGTAGGGAAGTCCCCTTCTGACAACGATGATAAATACAGCAATAGCCGCCAGGCTTTACCTTCATCTGATCATCGCGTTCGCAGGCCTCTGGGTGCTTTCGGCTTGCGCGCCAGTGGAATGGTATCCGGAGCCAGCGCCGGAGGTCTCTCCCGAAACCGCCCAAGCCCTGGACCGCTTTCAAGCGGCAGAACGGTTTTTCGATCAAGGGGCCTATCAAGAGGCCTTGTCCATATACAGGAATTATTTGAGCGAATACCCTGAGGGGCCTCTCCGGGATAGGGCGTGGCTGCAAACCGGAATCGCATACCTGGCCCTCGATCAATATGAACAAGGAGCAGAAGCCTTCCGGCACATCCTCTCGGCCCATCCCCGCAGCCCACTTGTACCGGAAGCCAGCTATCGGTTGGCGTTGGCGTACTACAAGGACAAGCGTTACGAAGGGGCCATCAGACAAGGAGAATCCGCCCTCGAGGTCGCCCAGAGCAAGCTTGAACGTTTTCAAGCACGTTACCTGCTGGGGCAAGCCCACACCGCCGTTCAAGAATTCGACAGTGCCCTCGTGAACTACGCAGCGGCCTACAATCTGGCCCCGCCCGAAAGACAACCCGACGTCTTGAGCAACATAAAAGAGGGGATTGCTTTTCTTGAAATTGAAGAGTTGGAACGCCTGGTAGAGAGATTTCGAAAACGGGCGCCCGGTGGATATTTACACCTTCAATTGGCCCGTCAATACGCCCTTTATGGACGGATCGAATCCGCGTTGGAGGTCCTTTCGGATTTTTTTAAGCGGTATCCGAACCACCGGGAGCGTAGCGCCGCGCTCGCTCTACGGGAAGAGCTCAAGTCCCGCGCCTTGGTGGATCGATTTCTGATTGGCTGTATTCTCCCTTTGAGTGGGCCCTACGCAGCTTTCGGCGAACGGGCCTTGACCGGCATCGAGCTTGCCTTGGATCTGTTTAATGCCCAAGTTCACACCCACCCGGTCCAACTCGCCGTAAGAGACTCAAAAGGGAATCCAAACGACGCGGTGGCGGCACTAAAGGCCCTCGTACAAAATGAGGGCGTTATCGGTGTCATTGGCCCGATGATTACCTCCGAATCCGTGGCCCTGGAAGCCCAGGCGCTTAAGGTTCCTATCGTCACGCTGACCCAGAAATCTGGAATCCCCTCGGTGGGAGATTATGTCTTTCGCAATTTTTTGACGCCTTCCTCTCAGGTGGAAACGATTATCCATTACGCGGTACATGATCTTGGATTTCGCCGGTTCGCCGTCCTATATCCGGACGAACCTTATGGGATCTCATTTATGAACCGGTTCTGGGATGAATTGATCCGTTTCGGCGCCGAGCTGGTGGGGGTTGAATCGTACCTGCCGGAACAAACGGATTTCAATGAAGAGATACGCAAATTGGTCGGACTCTATTATCCCAGGCCGGAACCCGAGGACCGTGCATGGTCCACAGGGGAGGCAGAGATCTGGAGTACGCTCTGGAATCTGCATATGACTTTCGTGCAACCGGAAGAAGCGGAGGCCTCGGAAGATGCGAATAGGATCTTGCAAACCGAAGATCCCGAGGAAAAGGAAGAAGATAAATCGCCCGAGCCCATCATCGATTTCGAGGCCATATTCATACCGGACAGCTATGGCAAAGTCGGCCTGATCACCCCACAATTATTGTATCACGGCGTGGAGGATGTCCTTCTTCTCGGAAGCAACCTGTGGCATTCTCCAAAGCTCATCGAAATGGCTCAAGAATACGTGCAGGGAGCTGTCATAGCCGAGGGGTTCTTCGCCGAGAGCCCATTGCCCCGAGTCGTGAACTTTGTCAAGAATTATCAGAGCGTTTTCCAACGCAGCCCAGGGTATCTGGAAGCCCAGGCTTATGACACGGCCTGGATTTTGTGCCAAGCCACGAACAATCCCAAGACCGCGTCTCGGATGACGCTTCGATCGACTCTGGCCGCCATCGCGGGTTTTCCTGGGGTCACGGGGACCACCTCGTTCGACGAAAATGGGGATGTGCGCAAAGAGACCTATTTACTTCAAATTCAAGGCAAGCGCTTTATCCAGATTCGACCCTGATCAAAATAGGGTCTTACGGCACCCTTAGTTCCCCGTATGTCCGAAGCCGCCGTCGTTGCGGAGTGTTTCGTCCAAGGTTTCTACGATTTCGAAGCGAGCCCGATAAATCTTCTGAAGAACCAGTTGGGCGATACGATCTCCGCGACGAATCGTGTACGGCTTGTCACCCCAATTGATCATACCGATTTTTATTTCGCCCCTGTAGTCCGCATCAATTGTGCCCGGGCTGTTTATGATCCCGATCCCGTGCGTAAAGGCCAATCCGCTTCTAGGCCGCACTTGAATCTCAAAATCCTCAGGGATGGAAAGAGCGATACCTGTCGGGATAATTCCCACTGCACCAGTCTCAAGCTGCACTTCGCCCTCGAGTGCACAGCAGACGTCCATCCCGGACGCATGGGAAGTCATATATCGGGGTATGGGGAGATCCGCATCCCTTTCCGGATAGAGGCGACAGATCCGAATGGTGGGGTATGACGAGGTATTTGCCCTTGATGAATCCAAATCGGTCGACATTGCCACTCTTTTACCTGTTCTGAAACGCCATGTTGGAACTGCTCGCAAGGAGGCCATGGCTTCCTGCCGACCCATTTCCACCAACAAGCCCTTTAGCCTTTCGGTTTTTCCAACATGAAGAGCCTGTCGGAAAACTTCCAGGCGAGCGATTTTGAGCGTTTTTGAAAGCAGTTCTTCGTGAAACGAAGCGTGAAGAAGTGCCACCTATTTGAGGCGTTTCGCCGAGTGAAACGAGAAAAATGCTCAAAAACGATCAACCAGAGCGAAAATGGGACTTCTCCCAAAGGCTCCTAGAAATTCAGCACCCCGTCATAGGATGCGCCTTCGTGCACAGGCCCTAGAAGGGTCAATGCTGTCGATTCCTTGCGAAAGATATCGGCAGCCAGTGCTTCCACTTCTTCTGCGGTAACCCTGTCTATCTTTTCTTCTATCTCCTCGAGAGGTACGAACCGGCCGAAATTTATTTCATTCTGGGCAATACGAATCATCTGATTTTCCGTGCTCTCCGCAGCGAGACACATTCCTCCCTTGAGGTATTGCTTGGCATTGGTCAATTCGGACGGGTCCACCGTCCTTTCTTTCCCTCTCGCCATTTCTCTTACGATTACCTCCAGGGTCTCGTCTATCTTCGAACGATCCACTCCGACGTACGTACCCCAGGTACCTATGTCGGAGTACGTGGACAAATATGAATACACCGCATAAGCGAGCCCCCGGCGCTCCCGAATCTCTTGAAAAAGTCTGGAACTCATGTTCCCTCCCAGGATGACATTCAAGAGGGCGCCTGCATACCGTCTGGGGTCCGTAGTCTTCACTCCCTTTGTGCCGAGGCAGATATGAACTTGTTCCAGAGATTTGGGATGCACTTCAATGGAACGATGGAGGACGGGCGGCAGGCGTTTGGAAAAACCGTCACATCTTTTGACTCCCTCAAACGTCTTCGCCGTAAGTGCCACGAAGTCCTCATGTTCTAAATTTCCCGCGGCGGAAACCACGATCCGATCCGGTTGATAAGCCCTTCGCAAAAAATCCTTAAGTGTCTGGGAATCAAAGCCGGCCACGGTTTCCGGGGCACCCAATATGGAACGCCCAAGTGCGTGATTTCCCCAGGCGGCCTTTGCCAAAAGGACGTGAACATGCTCCTCCGGAGTGTCTTCCAACATTCGAATCTCCTGCAAGATAACTTGCCGTTCACGTTCAAGTTCCATCGGGTCGAATACGGAGTTCAGGAAAATGTCGGACAAAAGATCCACCATGGTTTCCAGATAGCGATCCATAACCTTGGCGTGATAACATGTATTCTCTTTACTGGTAAACGCATTGCATTGGCCGCCAATGGCATCGAATTCCTTGGCAATCTCAAGGGCCGTGCGTCTTTTGGTGCCCTTGAAAATCATGTGCTCGATGAGGTGACAGATGCCGCTTTCCTCGTCGGTTTCATCACGGGCCCCGACGTCCACCCAAACCCCCATGGACACGGATCTGGCGGAAGGGACACGCTTGGTTACGATTCGAATTCCGTTGTCTAAAACAAGCTTGCCGCAATCACTCTCCACGCGTAGGCCCCTCCAGTACCGCCTTCCTGCTGAGGCGGATTTTGCCGTCCCGATCCACTTCTAAAACCTTGACTTTGACCTTATCGCCTTCTTTCAGTATGTCGCTCACCTTTCCTACCCGTTTCGAGTCCAGTTGAGAAATGTGAATCAACCCGTCCGTTCCCGGGAATATCTCTACAAAGGCACCAAAATCCATTATTTTGCGGACCGTTCCTTCGTAAACGGCTCCGACTTCGGCCTCTTGAACAATGTCTTCTATCATCTTCAAGGCCTTGTCTCCCGCTGCCTCATTATCGGCGACAATCTTCACCAGGCCGTTTTCTTCCACGTCGATTTCAGCGCCCGTTTCAGCCTGTATGGCCCGAATTACTTTTCCGCCCGGACCAATGATGTCTCTGATCTTGTCCGGGTTGATTTGTATACTGGTAATCTTCGGCGCGTAGGGAGAGAGTTCGGGTCGCGGCTTGCCGATGGTCTTCTCCATGATGTCCAGTATGAAAAGTCGGCCTTTCCTCGCCTGTTCCAGGGCTTCCTGCATGATCGGCTTGGCCAGTCCCTGGATCTTTATGTCCATTTGGAGCGCGGTAATCCCTTGTCGTGTACCGGCCACCTTGAAGTCCATGTCACCCATATGATCTTCATCACCCAAGATATCGGACAATATACGGATTTGGTCGCCTTCCTTCACCAGTCCCATGGCGATTCCAGCCACTGGTGCGGTAATCGGTACCCCCGCATCCATCAGTGCAAGACTGCTCGCACACACCGTGGCCATAGAAGAAGAACCGTTTGATTCCAGAATTTCCGAAACGATACGCGTCGTATAATCGAAGTCCTCCTTGGGCGGCAGCACCTTTTCCACCGCTCGGGTGGAGAGTCCGCCGTGACCGATGTCCCTCCGGCTCGGTCCCCCGAAACGCTTTACTTCCCCCACGCAGAAGGGAGGGAAATTGTAATGAAGCATGAAGGGTCGAAACTCATAACCGTCCAGGGTTTCGATCCGTTGTTCGTCACCGGCCGAACCCAGAGTTACGACGGCGAGTGCCTGAGTTTCCCCCCTGGTAAACAAGGCCGATCCATGAGTGCGAGGCAACAACCCGACTTCGCATTGAATCGGTCGGATCTCATCAAACGCACGCCCATCTATCCGGTTACTTTCCGCCATAACCAGCTCACGGATAACGCGGCGTTCCACATTGTGGAGGATTTCGTAAACTTCGCTACGCCTCTCTTCATAATCGCTGCCGAGCTGAGACATTACATCGGATTTGACCTTTTCCAGGGCATCGCGCCGTTCGAGTTTAGGCTTGATCTTGACTGCTTCCTTGATAGGATCCGACGCCATCTGCTGGATGCGCTCGACCAGCGATTCATCCCTTTCCTTGACGGGAACCGGTTGCTTTGTTACCCCGATGGCCTCCCGAAGTCTCACCTGAAGGTCGATGATGGGTTGCAAGGCTTCATGGCCAAAGAAAATGGCATTGAGCATGTCTTCTTCCGCTACGAAATGGCCTCCTCCTTCCACCATCACTACGGCCTCTCGGCTTCCGGCAACGACCAGATTGATATCGCTCGCCTCCAGTTCCTGCCTCGTCGGATTGGCCTTGAATTGTCCGTTTATGCGGCCCACACAAACACACGCAATGGGTCCGCCAAACGCGACCGGTGAAACCTCCAGGGCCGCAGAGGCACCTGTGACCGCCAAGACATCGGGATCGTTTTCATTGTCCACCGACAAAACCTGTGCGACAATCTGTGTTTCCTGCCGAAAGTCTTTCGGAAATAATGGTCGGATAGGTCTGTCTATAATTCGTGCCGCCAACGTCGCCTTCTCCCCGGGTCGTCCCACCTCTCTGCGAAAGTAATTTCCGGGAATTCTACCGGCGGCATACCCCTTTTCTTGATACTCGACCGTCAACGGGACAAAATCGATTCCTTCGCGTACTTCGTTTGATGAAACCACTGTCACAAGTACCCGAGTGTCTCCATAACTTACCATCACAGCCCCACTTGCCTGCCTGGCAAGTCTTCCAGTTTCCAAAATGAGTGTCTGACCACCCACTTCGCCTTTTACAGATACTTCCATTTTTGCTCTCCTCAAATCTATTCCTGTGAACCAAAAAGAGGCTCACACATTAACATTATCAGACCCCGAACCCGCACAAAATGCCGGAGGGATCTTCTCGCTCGGTACTACTTCCTGAGGCCCAGTGCTTCGATAAGAGACCGATAACGATTCACGTCTTTGGCTTTGAGATAGTTGAGCAGTCGTCTGCGCTGTCCAACCAACTTCAACAAGCCACGTCGCGAATGATGGTCTTTTTTGTGTACCTTGAAATGTCCATTCAGATAATTGATACGGTGAGTCAACAACGCAATCTGGACCTCCGGCGAACCCGTATCCCTGTCATGCAGCTTAAACTGATCGATCAACTCTTTTTTTTCTTTTGCTGCTAGCACCACTTTTGTGACCTCCTGTCTACTTTTTTCCTTCTACCAGACGCACAGCCTGAATCGGAGAGGTCCTCTCTAAAACCTCGCCTAATTCTCTGTCTGCTGCCCGTGCACGATAATCCGGCTCGTGTTCATTCGCAAAAACACACATGTACGGCAAAATGTCTTTCCGCTTCTTTGCATCCAGTACGGCAATCAATTTGCGGTTCATGTCGATAACCTTCACCCACGGGAATTCTTCCCCATTGAACCGCCCTACATCTTTCTCCGTCAGAGGAGTCCCGTTTCTGATCTTTGCGGCAATACGATTTCCGACCTGCACTTCCGGAACCTCTTTCAACGCCCTTTCCATAGGTATCAGCGCATCTTCAGCTTCTCCCTTTTCGGCCAAAGACTCCAGGGTATCGAGGGAAACCGCATCCCGAAGCGTGAAACCACCGCTTTGGGTACGACGCAACCGCAACAAATGGGCTCCGCACCCCAAAAGCTCCCCCATATCCGCACAGAGGGTTCTCACATACGTTCCGGACGTGCAAACCACTCGAAAGTGAATCATCGGAGGATCAATTTTGAGAACCGTCAATTCATCCACACGTATGGGCCGGGGCGGCTTTTGCACAAAAACGCCCTCCCGAGCCAATTGGTAGAGTGGTTTTCCCTGATGCTTGAGTGCAGAAAATGAAGGGGGCATCTGACGGCTTTCTCCGATCATTTTCTCAACGCACATCTCAATCTTCTCGTCGGTCACACCGGCAATGGACTCCGTAGATAAAACCCGACCGGTAAAATCCTGGGTATCGGTTCGTACACCCAGTTTCATGACCACATCGTAATGTTTCCTGCCCTGAGAAATAAAGCGGGCCAATCGTGTTGCGTGGTTCACACAACATACCAGTACCCCTGTGGCAAATGGGTCAAGGGTGCCTGTATGCCCTACTTTTCTCGCTTTTAGGAATCGCTTGACTCTGGCTACCACCTGAGCCGAAGTCATGTCCCTCGGTTTATCTACAACAACAACGCCGTTCATCGCCGATTTGATACCATGTCCTATTCAGCAGGACCGTCTTCTTTATGAATCTCCTCCAACGTTTTGTGTAAAGCAGCAGCCCGATCAAATGACTCGTCGTAAAAAAAACTGAGTTCCGGCGTATACCGCAAGGCTAAACGATCCCCCAACTCTCGTTTGAGATAACCGGCGGCACTCTGAAAGCCGGCCATGACACTTTCCTTGCGTTCGTTTCCTTCCAATACACAAAAGTATATCCTGGCGGACCTCAAGTCATCGGTCACACGAACATCCGTAATGGTCACCAGGGTCAACCTTGGATCCTTGGTCTTCGTAGACAAGACATCCGACAGTTCCCGCTGGATCAATGTTCCGATTCTTTCGGCACGCTTCACTTGAATCATAGATTCATGATCTCCATATCGGTGTCAGTAATTTCAGCCAGCTGCAAGGTTTCGATCAGATTAACGATCTTGTCTAACTTGGAATTGATCACTCGACGGTCGTTGCCCACCAATGCCAGACCGATTTCCGCACGTCCGAGATTGTCATTGGCCCCGATTTCGGCAACCGAGACATTGAACTGGTTCCGAAGTCGTCCGACAACTCGCTTCACTATGGAACGCTTGCCCTTCAGGGACGAATTTCCGTGCAACCTGAGCACGACTGTGCCGATACCTACCACCATGTCAAAGAACCCGTATACCTTCTGTTGACCGCCTCACAGGTTATTCCAAAGAAGGTTTGACCTCCTCCACCTGGTAACATTCGATCACGTCCCCGACTTTGATGTCGTTGTAATTCTCGATGCCGATACCGCACTCATAACCTTTTTGCACTTCTTTCACATCATCCTTAAATCGGCGAAGAGACCCCATTTTACCGTCATACACTACCACGCCGTCACGCAGCAATCGAACCGGTTCTCCGCGCTCGATCTTTCCCTCGGTCACGTAGCATCCGGCTATCGTTCCCACTTTGGCAACGTTGAAGGTTTCTCTGACTTCCGCTCGTCCCAGCAGACGCTCCTCGTATGTGGGCTCCATCAGGCCCACAATGGCCTTCTTGATGTCGTTGATAACGTTGTAAATCACGTCATAAAACTTTATTTCCACCCCGTGTTCGTGGGCCAACTCGCGGACTTTCGGATTGGGACGCACGTTGAAGCCGATAATAATGGCGTTGGAGACAGTCGCCAGCATCACATCCGACTCGGACATGGCGCCCGCGGCAGAATGGACGACGTTGACCTTCACTTCACTGGAAGGCACATTGCGAACCGCCTCCGTAAGGGCCTCCACCGACCCTTGGACATCTGCGCGAATAATCAAGTTTAAGTCCTTGATGATCCCATCGCGCATTTGCTCGTAATACTTTTCGAGCGTCAACGTACTGCTCTTGGCCAGATCCTTGACGCGCTGCTTTTGCACGCGGTGCATACCGACCTGTTTGGCTGCCTTCTCATCGGCTACCACAACGAATTCGTCTCCGGCCATGGGAACCCCGGACAGGCCTTGAACTTCGACAGCCATGGACGGCCCTGCACTATCCAGGCGCGTGCCGCGGTCATCAAACATGGCCCGAATCTTTCCGTAATGGGGGCCACAGACCAGTGCGTTACCCGTCCACAGCGTCCCTTCCTGTACCAGCACAGTCGCGACAGGTCCTCTTCCGACATCGAGTTTGGCTTCAATGACTCGACCTCTCGCTTGTTTGTCCGGATTTGCCTTCAGTTCCAAGATATCCGCTTGCAACAGAATCATTTCGAGGAGATCTTCGAGGCCCATTCTTTCCTTTGCGGACACATTCACGAACACGGTGTCTCCCCCCCATTCTTCCGGGTTGAGTCCCTGCTCGGCCAACTCTCTCTTCACCCGATCCGGGTCCGCCTGCGGCTTGTCTATTTTGTTTACCGTGGCCAGGACAGGAACCCCCGCTGCCTTGGCATGATTAATAGCTTCTATGGTTTGGGGCATGACACCGTCATCCGCAGCCACCACCAAAACCACAAGATCGGTTACGTTCGCGCCTCTGGCCCGCATGGCTGTGAACGCTTCGTGACCGGGGGTATCCAAAAAGATGATTTGCCGATCGTCCAAGGTAACACAATAAGCCCCGATGTGTTGGGTGATGCCGCCTGCCTCGCCATCGATGACATTCGTCTGCCGGATGGCATCCAACAAGGACGTTTTGCCGTGGTCCACATGGCCCATGATCGTCACTACCGGAGGTCTTGGTTTGAGTTTGTCCGGTGTATCCTCTTGGACGCGAACGATTCCCTCTTCTTCAAAGGAGGCCCTTTCCACCTCATAATCGAACTCATTGGCCACAACGGCGGCCGTTTCAAAATCTATGGCCTGATTCAAGGATGCCATCACACCGAGGCGCATCAACTCCTTGATCACCTCGCTGGCCTTTATTCCCATTCGTTTCGCAAGATCAGATACCATAATGGCATCGTCTATCTTGATTCGCCGCTTGATCGCCTTGGGGGTCGTAATGGCCGTTTTCTTCCCTTTTAAAGCAACTTTTCCCTTGCGCGTCTTTCGACCTTTTCGACCGACCGCCAGCTTGCCTTCATAAAGGTCGGATTTCTCCAACACTTCCTTTTTCCGATAGCTGATCTTCTTTTTGAAAAACCCTTTGTCGCCGGCTTCTTCCCCCGGTGTATACTTTCGTTTCTTGCCTTTCTTTTCTTTGGCGGCTTCCGGCTCCTCCAGCGGCGGCACCGGTTCCCGCAGGCCCGGTTCACCCGCTTCGACTCCGGGCTCCTCCGCCTCAACCTCAGCTTCGGGCGCCGGGACGCGGCTCACCTCTTCCCTCTCGGGTAAACGAATAATCTTTGCAGGTTTCTCTCTCTTCTTCCGCTTGACCTTTTTCGGAGGCTTGGTTTCTTCTTCGGGAGCCTTTTCTTCTACACCGACGGTTTCTTCCTTTGGCTCCGCAGGTGTCGCTTCTTCGGTTGCGACGCCTTCCTCTGCGGTCGGCTCCTGTTCGGCAACGCTCTCTTCCATCGGTTTTGCACTTTCCACGCGGCCCATAACTTCTTGTGCCGGAGCCTCCGTTTCTCGCGGTTCCCCGCCCGTGCTTTCCGGTTCAGGAGTCGTGGCCGCCTCTTCCACATAAGAAGGCTTTTTCACCACTTTTTTTCTTCTCCTGATTACCGTACCCCGGACGCGACGTTCGACTACGACCTCTGACTTGTTCCCAAACAAGGCTTCTTTCAAGAGGGGAACCACCGTCTCCTCGACTCCGCTCATGTGACTCTTCACCGGAACATTCATCTCCCTAAGTTTTTCCAAGAGAACCTGATTGGTCGTATTGAGCTGTCTCGCTAGCTCATATACACGGATTTTAGCCATTCATCCCCCTATACTTCAGTTACACATCCTCAGTCGATGCGTTTGCCTGGTTCTCAATCTCTGCTGCTTCTTCTGTTGGTTCTTCGTCTGCTTCGCCACTTTCTTCCACTGCGTCCGTTTCGGGAAGAACCTGCTCGGCTTCGGTATCCGAGGTAGTGTCCCGTAGTTCCAGTGCTTGTTGCACCGCCTCGATCAATCCCTGCGCTTTTTCCTCGTCGATACCGTCTATCTGAACCAGCTCCTCAACCGTGGCGTTGGCCAACTCGTCAATGGAATAGAAACCCTGCTCGTAAAGGGCGTCCGCAGTCGCACTGTCCACTACGGGAAGTTCCAACAGCGATTCATACCCCTCCCTCATGGCACGACTATATTCACTTTCGCTCTTCACATCTATGTTCCAACCCGTCAACTTACAGGCCAGCCGAACGTTTTGCCCCCTTCGACCGATGGCGATAGACAGATGCTCGTCAGGGACAATAACCTCCATAGACCGGGAGACCTCGTCGATTACGACGCGGGAAATCTCGGCCGGAGCCAGGGCGTTGCATACAAACTTCGCCGGATCACTGTGCCACGGGATAATGTCTATCTTCTCGCCTTTAAGCTCCTGTACGACACTTTGTACTCGACTTCCTTTCATGCCCACACAGGCACCCACCGGATCAATGTCCGATGCGTTGGACACGACGGCTATTTTCGCTCGACTACCCGGCTCCCGAGCAGCCGCCTTGATCTCAACGATGCCCTCGGATATTTCCGGGACTTCTGTTTTGAAGAGCATGATCAGAAAACCGGGATGCGTTCGAGACAGTATGATTTGCGGGCCTCGTGCCTCGTGGAGTACATCCAGCACATACGCTCTTACTCGGTCTCCCCGGCGATAGTTCTCTCTCGGAACTTGTTCCTGGGAGGGGATGACGGCTTCCGTTCGACCCAAATTGACGATCATGCTTCCCCTGTCCATCCGTTGGACGATACCGTTGATGATCTCGCCCTTGCGATCAATAAAGGCATCATAGACCACGTCTCGTTCCGCGTCCTTCATCTTCTGGATGATAACTTGCTTGGCCGATTGTGCCGCTATCCTACCAAAAGTCGTGGCATCCATCTTGGTCCCCAGACTGTCTCCCTCTTCACAGCCGGGATCGAGTTTTCGCCCCTCTTCAAGACTGATCTCAAGATCGGGGTCACTGACCTGGGACACCACGTCCTTAAACTGGAAGACCTCGATTTCACCCAGCTCCTCATTGTATTGAACTTCGATGTCCACGTTCACACCAAATTTTTTTCGGGCAGCCGACTTCAAGGCCTCTTCCAAGGTTCGAATGAGCACCTCTCTGTCGATACCCTTGTCTCGACTCACCTGTTCCACAACTCTTTTCATGTCTGACTCAAACATCTTCGACACCTCGACAGCACCTTAAGCGGTTTTATTGATTCGACATTCTACTCATCTAACCGGGCCTTGCCGATGTTCTCATAGGGAATATCAACAGTCTTCTCTCCTACCGCAACCGTAGCGATTCCTTCCTCTGTAAAATCTCTTAAAATACCTTGGAAATGGGTTTTCCCTTCCATCGGTGTCCGGGTCCAAACAATCACCTGACGTCCCCGAAAGTGACGGAAGTGGCCCGGTTTTCTCAACCGGAAGTCAAGACCCGGTGACGAAACCTCTAGGTTGTACGGCTCGCCTATCTGCGATTTTACGTCCAACAAATCCGCCAGTTCGGTACTGATCCTCGCACATTCTTCCAGTGTAACTCCCCCTGCCTTATCGACAATCAAACGTAGTATCCTGCCGGCAGGTTCCCTTTGATACAAAACGTCCACCAGGGTAATGCCCTCCGCCTCGACCAACGGCGTCGCCAGCCGTTTCACGTCATCGATAATTTGTACATCTCTCTCATCCATAAACGCTTCCCTCAAAGGGTCCAGAGCGCAAGCCGTTTCATGGAATACCATGAGTGGCCCCCGGACAAGCTGTAAACGGATAAGCTATAAAGGGAACCTACAAAAAAAACGGGCTTTCGCCCGTTTCCCGCACCACATCCGCAGCTCAATAATATCGTTCTTATTGAGTCTTTATACAAAAAGGCACAGATTAGCTTTTACATCCACTAATCAAAGCGAATGCCGTGCTGCCTAGCCACTCACGACACGCCTTAAAAAGGGAAAAGGGCACCAAAAAAGCGAACGACTGGAGCGGGCAACGGGATTCGAACCCGCGACACCAAGCTTGGGAAGCTTGTACTCTGCCAGCTGAGCTATGCCCGCTTACCAACAGTCGGCACATAATCTATATCGATCTTGGAGTGTTGTCAAACGTTTTTCCCGTTTTTTTGCCATGCCCGTCCCCCCGTACCTCGCGGTTCTGGGCCTCGTTCCACCAACGGGAATAGGCTCCCGTTGAACACTCGGAACGAGCCCATTTATTCTTCAAATCATCCGGTGGCTATGCTATACCGCTTTTATCGAGAACCCTTTCGAAACGGACAAAGGCAAAGCGCTTTGGCGCTTTGATTCTTGCGTTTTGGTGCAAAGCTCCCGTTTTCACGGCAAACGATGAATGCACGGATTGAAAAGGTGGATTTTTATGACACATACAAGAGAAAGGATTGACTTTGATGTACTCTTCGTCGGTGCCGGACCCGCGAACTTGGCCGGCGCTGTCCGCCTCATGCAAGTCGCCAAGGAAAAGAATCTCGACCTGGATGTGGCCCTCATTGAAAAAGGTGTCGACGTCGGTTCTCATGCGCTGAGCGGTGCCATATTGAATCCGGTCGCATTAGCGGAACTCCTGCCCGATTACAAGACGCTGGACTGTCCGATAGAGACCGATGTTCGGGGAGACGGCTTTTATCTGCTCACGAAAAACAACCGGTATTCCATTCCCGTGGTTCCAAAGTATATGCGCAATGAAGGATTGCATGTGATCAGTCTGTCCAAGTTTGTCCGATGGCTGGCTCAGCAGGCGGAGGCGTTGGGGGTGAACATCTTTCCGGGATTCGCCGGGCAAGATGTCCTGTTGGACGCAAATAACAATACGGTAATCGGAATTCGCACGGGAGACAAAGGACTCGGCCCCCAGGGCGAAGCCAAACCAAATTTTGAACCGGGCATAGACATCATGGCAAAGGTAACCAGTTTTGGTGAAGGCGCGCAAGGTTCCTTGCTCAGGAAACTGGAGAAAAGATGTCAAATTTTTGACTCCGAAGTACCGCAGACATTTGAAACCGGAATCAAGGAAGTGATTCAACTCCCCGAAGAGCATTTCTTCTCCGGTAACCCGATAAACGACATCCACACGCTTGGATACCCCCTCGATCTAAGTACGCATAGCGGGGGATTCCTATATGAAATGAAAGATAACCGGATATCGTTGGGATTCGTGCTCGGGCTTTCTTATACGGATCCGATGATCGACCTCTATGAAGTGTTCACGCGGTTTAAGAAACACCCATTCATTGCCGACATCATCTCCGGTGGCAAAGTGCTCGAACAAGGAGCCAGGGTCCTCGGAAATGGCGGATATTACACGATCCCTACGCTGGCTTTGGGCGGTGCTGTCGTTGTCGGTTCATCGGCTTCCATGATAAACGCTCCGGCCTTGAAGGGGATTCACACGTCCATGAAGTCCGGAATGCTTGCCGCGGAGGCCATTGCGGAGGCCCTGTCCAAAGGAGACGTGGGCAAAGAAACACTCTCCACATATGGCGATTTGATGGAAGGAAGTTGGCTAAAGGAAGAGATCTATGGCGGGAGGAATTTCGCTCAAGCCGTTTCCAGAAAGGCACCGGCAAAGTTCTTTCACCTTGGGGCCCAATATGTCACCGGCGGACGAGGCCTCATAGACAAGATGGCCACCCGAAAGGATTGGGAAACCTTGGAACCCGCAAAAGACGGGGACAAATTGACCGCCGTAGAGGGCGACGCACCCGCTTACGACAATGTTCTTTTCGTGGATAAGCTCACCGGCGTTTACTTATCCAAAACGCAACACAGGGAAGATGAACCCTGTCACCTCATCGTTCACGACACGCATCTGTGCATTACCGAATGTCTGAAGAGGTACCGGTCTCCTTGCACAAGGTTCTGTCCGGGTAACGTTTATGAAATTGAAACGGATGAAGTAACTCAGGAAAGTCGTTTGAAGTTGAACCCCTCCAACTGTTTGCATTGCAAAACCTGTGAAATCAAAGACCCTTACAAGAATATTACCTGGACCTGCCCGGAAGGCGGAGAGGGACCGAAATACAGCCTCACGTGATGGGTCTTTGGTCTCGCAAACCATTTCAGAGGGACTTTTCCCGATCTAGCCATTTCTTGTAATTATTTCTTGACTTTAAAATTAGCATAATTTAGCCTCAATTACATTTAATTTTGCCTCATTTTGGTCAATACATTGGCCCAGATTGTGCAGCATTGGCATGTTCCATAAGGCAGTCACCATCTCTGATCCGGAGTCGAAGGCGTCATCCTCTCGGCTCGGACCGGAAGACCCAAGGACGCTTCATGGCAAAAAACTCGTTAAAGGACGTTCGTGAATCAATGCTGATCAGCAAGGCCGAACTCGCCAGGAAAGCCCAGGTCTCTCCAATTACCATCGATAGAATTGAAAAAGGTAAGCGTTGCCGTCTGGAAACGAAACGGAAGATACTGTTGGCCCTCGGTTACAAACCGGTCGACAAAGATAAGATATTTTCAGACTAAAGGAATCCCATGCTTTTTAAGAAAAAGAATCACCTCATCGGGGTCGACATCGGCTCTCGGACCGTTAAAGTGGGAGAGGCGATGCAGAAGAACGACAGCTGGATGCTCCGAAACTTCGGCATGGCCGACTTGCCCCAAGGCGCCATCGTAGAGGGTCGTATCAAAGAGCCGGAAACCGTTGCCGACGCCATCAAAGGCCTGACCCAGCAACTGAAAATTAGGGAAGACAACGTGGCAACGTCCATTTCAGGATACTCGGTCATCATTAAGAAGATTGTCGTGGGCAATATGTCTGACGAGGAACTTCACGACAATATTCAGTATGAAGCGGAGCAATACATTCCTTTTGACGTCCAAGATGTGAACATCGATTTTCAGATACTCGGAACCCATGAATCAAATCCCAACCAAATGAATGTCATGCTGGTAGCTGCCAAAGCCGAAGTAGTGGACGAGTATATAGAAATTCTGGAAATGGCGGACCTGAGTCCCCGGATTATCGACGTAGATGTCTTTGCCTTGGAAAAGGCCTTTGAGCAGAGCTACTTTCCCGAAGAAAACAGTGTGGCGCTGGTCGACATCGGCGCCAATAAACTGAACGTGAATATTGTGAAAAACAACGTTTCCGCTTTTACTCGAGACGTGGCCGTGGGGGGAGAAGAAATCAC
>Ga0207797_1000340_pt1 | contig 36164 bp, 30 predicted proteins | sample PRCRCaboRojoPR_6_FD_187275 | JGI IMG/M metagenome (GOLD analysis project Ga0207797, IMG submission 187275) | Marine sediment microbial community from Cabo Rojo, Puerto Rico - PR CR 10% Liquid 1 (SPAdes) | ecosystem: Environmental > Aquatic > Marine > Coastal > Sediment | place: Cabo Rojo, Puerto... | reverse complement strand
GCGCGGGGACGGTCCTCCAGTACCAGCGTCCCTCCAGCGGGTGTCTCGGCTACCTCGTGGTCGAGGGCGACGAGGCCGCGGTGGTCGACCCCCTGCGGACGTTCACCGATCGGTACCTCGAGGACGCCGAGGCGCGCGGCGCCGACCTCGAGTACGCCATCGACACGCACGTGCACGCTGATCACGTCAGCGGCGTCCGGGACCTGGACGCCGAGGGCGTCGAGGGCGTGATCCCCGAGGCGTCGACGAAGCGGGACGTCACCTACGACGACGAACTGACCCTCGCAGGCGACGGGGACACGTTCGCGGTGGGGGAGGCGACGATCGAGGCGGTCCACACGCCGGGACACACGACGGGGATGACCTCCTACCTGGTCGACGACAGCGTCCTGCTGACGGGTGACGGCCTGTTCGTCGAGAGCGTCGCCCGGCCGGACCTCGAGAAGGGCGACGCGGGTGCCCCGGACGCCGCCCGCCAGCTGTACGAGACGCTGCAGGAGCGCATCCTCACCCTGGACGGGGACGTGGTGGTCGGGGGCGGCCACTACAGCGACGCCGCCGAGCCCGCCGCGGACGGCACCTACACCGCCACCCTCGCCGAACTCGAGGATCGAATGGGGCTCCTCTCCGTGGACGAGGAGGCGTTCGTCGAGCGTGTCCTGGCGGACATGCCCCCGCGTCCGGCGAACTACGAGGACATCATCGCCACCAACCTCGGCCAGCGCGAGACGGACGACGAGGAGGCGTTCGAACTGGAACTCGGCCCGAACAACTGCGCGGCGAGTCAGGATGGGCTGACCGGCGACTGATCCGTCCCGGGCGCCGGGTTCCGTCCGCTCCGGCGCGCTCCAGCGGTAGCCGTGTGACTGACCCCCGAAGGACCGACCGCATCGATACTGTATTAAATTTCCACGGCACCACATTACTCACGGGGACGGTCGGAACACTTCGTGATGGAACCGAACTTGCTGCTCACGTTAACGGTGGCCGGTCTCGCGAGCGCGTTCATGGCCTGGGTCATCGGTGCCGGATCGAGCGGGGCGACCCCCTTCGCGCCCGCGGTCGGTGCGGACGCGATCCCCGTCATGAAGGCCGCGCTCGTGGTTGGCGTGTTCGGGTTCGCCGGCGCGGCGCTCCAGGGCGGGAACGTCAGCGAGACCGTCGGGAACGGGCTGATCGTCGGGGCGAGCCTCTCGACGACGGCGGTCATCGTCGCCCTCGTGACGGCGGCCAGCCTGATGGCGGTCGGGATCTTCACCGGCGTTCCCATCGCGACGGCGTTCACCGTGACCGGGGCGATCATCGGCGCCGGCCTGGCGCTCGGCGGTCGCCCGGCCTGGGCCCAGTACGGCGTGATCGGGGGGCTCTGGCTGCTCACGCCCGTGTTCACCGGCTCGGTGGCGTACGGCCTCGCGAGCCTCCTGCCGCGAGAGGACGTCCCGGAACGCCTGAGCCTGGCGCTCCTGAGTGCGCTCGTCGGCGTCATCGGCGCGAACGTCCGGTTCGGCCCCCTGGGACCGGGCGGATCCGCCCGGTCGATCGCCGCCACGGTCGCGACCGCCCTGGACGGGCCGTCGGTCCTGTGGTCGATCGCCGTGACGGCCCTCGTCGCCACCGTGCTCGCGGCCGGCGCGTACCGGGCCGTCCTCCAGGACGAAGCCCGTGCCCTCCGCGTGTACCTCCTCGGCCTGGGATCGCTCGTGGCGTTCTCCGCCGGGGGGAGCCAGGTCGGCCTCGCCGTCGGTCCCCTGTTGCCGCTGCTGGACGCCATCGAGGTCTCGCAAACCGCGATCCTCGTGGGCGGCGGCCTCGGGTTGCTGGTCGGCTCCTGGACCGGGGCGCCCCGGATGATCAAGTCGATCTCGCAGGACTACGCCTCGCTCGGCCCGCGGCGGTCCATCTCCGCCCTCTTCCCCGCGTTCGTGATCGCCCAGGTCGCCGTCCTGCTCGGGGTCCCGATCTCGTTCAACGAGATCATCGTCAGCGCGATCGTCGGGAGCGGCCTGGCGGTCGGCGGGAGCGGGGGCGTCAGCCGATCCAAGATGGTGAAGACGGTCGGCGCGTGGATCGGCTCGTTCGTCCTCGCGTTCGTCGTCGGCTACGGCGCCCTCCGCCTCGTCGGCGGGTGAGCGCCGCCCGATCGGGCGGTTCGGTATTGCCACGGTGCCCCAACGGTGGTATCGTCGGTCCGGGGCGCCGTATCCGGAGCGTGGGCCCCCGGAGGTGGCCCTGACAGCTCGACGGCGGGGTTGTGGCATCGAGACGGTGGCCGGCCCCGCTCCCTCGGAGCAAGCGTGAGCTCGTTCCCGCGGTGGCTATCCCCTTCGTCGTGGCTTCCCACCCGGCCGTCAGGGGCGTCGGCTCCCCGTCACCGGGTCCCCGAACGGCGAGTCCCCCTGGATCGGGTGAGGGTCCCGCACCGCTCGGGACGCGGATCGCGAGACGGCATCGCCGAGGCTCGAGCCCCGCGAATCGAGGGACTGGGCCGGGGTCGCCGGTTTGTCACTGGCCTGCATGGTTTTGTACCAATTATGCAAATCCTTTTACTACGCTAACCCGTAGTTCCTCGTGATATGGCCGAATCGATGTCCGAATACCTGCAGCAGGACATGCAATGCGAAGGCCTGCTCGAGTGCGTTCACGGGCTGAAGGAACTCGACAAGGAGTGCTTTCAGGTCATCGTTCGCAGCGACGACCCGCTGACGATCGACGAGATCGCCGACGAGATCGACCGCGAGCGTTCGACGGCCTATCGCGCCGTGCAACGGCTGCTGCAGGCGGGCTTCATCCAGAAGGAACAGGTCAACTACGACCAGGGCGGGTACTACCACGTGTACAAGCCCACGGATCCCGACCGCGTCGCGGACGACATGCAGCGGATGCTCAACGACTGGTACGCCCAGATGGGACAGCTCATCAGCGAGTTCAGAGAGAAGTACGCCGAACTCGCCGAAGAGGCCGCCCGGGCCGAGAACTGACCGTCGACGGCCGGGAGGGGACCGTGCGCACGGGCGAACAGGCGGTCGCGGAATCCGTCTCCGGGAACGTCGAGCGACTGGTAGACCGGGCCCTCGAGTTACTTTCCTTCGAAACCGGGAATCCTCCCGGAAAGACCCGGGACGTCGTGGATCACCTCGAGTCACGAGTGAACGAGCTGGGCCTCGACGTCGAGCGGCTCGCCGTCGACGGCGCGAAGCCGAACCTGATCGTCACGCTCCCCGGCGAATCGGACCGGACGCTCCTCTACAACGGCCACCTCGACACCGTCCCGTTCGAGCGCGAGGAATGGTCGGCCGACCCGCTCGGCGAGCGACGGGAGGATCGGATCTACGGCCGCGGCGCGACCGACATGAAAGGGGCCGTCGCGGCGATGATCGAGGCGATCGAGGCCTACGTGGAGACGGATACGACGCCCCCGATCACGCTTCGCTTCGCCTTCGTCAGCGACGAGGAGACGGGTGGCGCCGCGGGGCTCGGGGCGCTGCTGGACGCCCACGCGATAGCCGGCGACTGGGCGGTCATCGGCGAAACGACCTGTGCCGACGGCCGCCATTCGGTGACCGTCGGCGACCGGGGCAGCATCTGGCTCACGCTCGAGGCGACGGGCGAGAGCGCACACGGATCGCGCCCGCCCAAGGGCGTCAACGCCATCGACCGGCTCTACGAGGCGGTGGAGTTCGTCCGCGAGTCCCTGGAGTCACGAACGCTCGAACTCGACCCCGAACTGGACCCCGTCGTCGAGGACTCGGTGGCGTACTACGGGCCTTCGATGGGCGAGAAAACCGTCCGGGACCTCTTGCTCCACCCCTCGGTCAACCTCGGCACCCTGGAGGGCGGCAGCGCCATCAATACGGTTCCCGAGACCGCCCGGGCCGAACTCGACGTGCGGCTCGCCCCCGGGGTGAACACCGCCACGGTGCTCGCGGACGTCCGGGAATGTCTGGAGGGGCACGACCGCGTCGAGGTCGTCGACCTGAGCTGGAGCGTCGGCACGTTCGAGGACCCCGACAGCCCGCTGGTCGACGCGACCGCGAGCCTCGCGGGGGAGGTAACCGGGGACCGGATCTACCGGCGGTGTGCCACCGGCGGCGGCGACGCGAAGAAGCTCCGCAACGCCGGCACCTCGACCGTCGAGTTCGGCCTCGGGACCGACACCGCCCACGCCGTCGACGAGTACACGACGGTCGAAGCGCTCCGGGGGAACGCGGTCGTTTTCGCCCGGCTGCCGTACGCGCTCGCCGAGCGGCTCGACGATTGAGCGGTCTGTGGACGCTCATTGGCGGGTTCCCGGTCGGCCAAGACCACTCTCATATCGTTCAGTACTGGGCCTTGACCGGTCCCGGGCCTCGCGTCCGGTCGTTTAAATCCGAACGGGAGGCGAACCGGTGTATGTGGTCGCCCTCCGATGCGAACAAGTCGGTTCAGCACCCGTATTTTGTGACTGGAGACCGCTCCGGACCTCCGGCGTCAGGGAGGTGCTCCCAACTGCGAACCCCATCGCTCGGCCGTCTCCATTTCCCCCGAGCGGGTGATTCGCGTGGGCCATAGGGCCATCGTCGCCTCCGAGCGCGACGACGGGGCCTTCGATCTCCACTACTCCCACTGGGGTGCCCTCGACGGCCCCTCGGTCGCGGCGGACCGATCCGGCCGGAGCGAGGGACACGATCCCGAACGGTGCGCCCGAGACTTGTTCGATCGACTCGGCGTCGCCGCTGACGGTTTTCAGGGCCGGCTGGAGGGGTCGAACCGGAGCGCCGTCGATCCGGACCCGATCGCCGCCGGCGTCGATTTCGAGACGGTGGTCGACGAGTACCTCGACGTCGGGCTCCACGAAGCGCTGTTCGTGGTCTCGAGGTCGGGAACGGTCCGTCCGTTCATCGTCCTCGCCCTGGATATCGAGCCCCTCTCGCGCGCCGACCACGGAGTCCTTGTCGAACTCGACCCGGACGCGTACGGCGCGGAGGTGGAACGGTTTCGGGGCTGGATCGACGGATCCAGGGCCGTCCTCGCCGCCGCAGTCGATCGCGGACTGATCGACGAACCTGTCGCCCGCTCGTTGCTCGCGGACCAGCTGTTCGGGTACGTCGAGGACGAACGGGCGGTCGTTCCGGCCTAGCGGAACGGCGGGCTTTTGCCCCGGGGTCGACTACTCGCTTGCAGTGACCGCGACATCCGACGACGCCGACGGGGCCCTCGTTCGGCGGTTCCCCGACCACGACGAGGCGCGCGAGTGCGTCCAGGACGCCGTCGATCGCGGGGCGCTGGTAACGCTGTTCGGGCGCTGTCGCGTGCAGTACGACGGTCGCGCTGCGAGTCGTCTCGGTCCGGGCGACCGGCTGGTGGTGCTCAAGCCGGACGGCACGGTTCTGGTCCACACCGACGAGGGCCGCGAACCCGTCAACTGGCAGCCGCCCGGTTGCACCCACGAACCGGCGGTCGAGGACGGCGAGTTCGTCCTCCGGAGCCGGCGCTCCGCACCCGAGGAGCGACTCGTCGTCCGCTTCGAGCGCGTCGTCCAGGTCGCCGCCTTCGACGTGACGGACACCGAGGACCTCTCGCTGTCGGGCACCGAGGAGGACCTCCGCGAGCGGATCCTCGACGACCCGGAGCTCCTGGAATCCGGGTTCAGCCCCCGGGCGACCGAGCGCCGGACGCCGGCCGGCGCGGTCGACATCTACGGGACCGACGACGAGGGGCGGACGGTCGTCGTCGAGCTCAAGCGACGGCGGGTCGGTCCGGACGCAGTCGGCCAGTTGGCCCGCTACGTCGAGGCGCTGGAGCGGGACCTGCACGCGGACGCCGAGATCCGCGGGGTCCTCGTCGCCCCCTCCCTGACCGACCGGGCCCGGGAGTTGCTGGAGAAGAAGGGGCTGGAGTTCGTCTCGCTGTCGCCGGATCCCGGGGATGAGGACGGAGGGGAATGAGTGGATTCTCGATCGAGGACGGGCACACCGACCGAGTCGCTCACTCCCCGCTCGGTTGTTGACTTCCGCGCACTCTGAAGGGATGGGCTTCCGCACGCTCCGTGTCTCTGATCCGCTACTGCGAACGGGTGAACGCGGCCGGGAACCCGCTCAATCCGCGTTTTCTGGGACGCCAGGAGTCTCCTCGAATGCCGCCCGGGCGTTCGAGACGGTCCGTTTGACGAGGTGACGAACACTATCGCGGCGCACGACGAAGAGGCCGACGCCAAGAACGATGTAGGCCGCCGTATAGGCGTAGAGAACCGTCATGCTAACGCTCGTCAGGGTTGGTTCGGAATAGGCCTGGATCACGTAGAACTCCGCGAGCACCTGCGTGCCGAAGAGGACCAGCAGGGCGACAGCCTCCCGGGTGCTGATTTCGAAGTTCGTCAAAACGGCGATCGCGAAGAAGCTCTGGGCCGCGGTGATCCAGATCTCCGCGGCCTGCTTCTGGTCGAACGAAAGCGTTCCGACGGCTCCGGCGGAGATGGAGTAGACGACGGCGAGCGTCCCGATGAGCAGCGTCCACTGGTTGAGCTTCGAGGAGATGAGCGCATTGAACCCGGCGGTCGAGCGGGCCTTGTTCACGAGGTACGCCACGACGACGAGTTCGGGGCTCTCCGAGGCGAGCGGGGCGAGCCACTGGATCATGAAGAACTCCGGGATCCCGTACTGGAGGCCCAGTGTCTCGAGTCCCTCGGCGAAGGGATGGACTGCAGTGAAGATGATCGCCCCGGAAAACGCGAACCCGAGCAGGACGACGAGGATCCGTGGGACTCTCGGGTACCCCTGGAAGTACGCGGGAACGCCCACGTGTTCCGCGGATTCCTCGACGTCCCCGCGGATGATGACGACGAGATACAGGGCGTACAGGCCGACGAGGACGAGCGTGTCGACGATCCCGATGCCGCCACCGAAGGGGACGAAGAACGCGTACGCGGTTGCGGCGAGGAGGAACGCGATCTCGGTCGAGAGTCTTCGATCGAGTGTAACGACGTCCGCGAGAAAGCCGGACCGGCGTTCGACCGCCGGGTCGTGGGCGCGTCTGGCCCGGTAGATGGTGAACAGGGCGATACCGGACCACCCGAGACCGATGAGAATCCGGTTCGCGCCGGTCATGTTGGCCACCGCGAGGTTGGCGGCCTCGCTCGAACCGGCACCGGCCTTCCACGCGTAGAGCGCGTCGACGGCGTACTCCGGGGCCACGGCCAGGACTGCCAACACCGCGATGGCGAACGCCTGGGGAACGTCACTTTCGGCGGTTTCGGCGGCCCACGCGAGCAGGAACGCGGCCCCGAGAATCGCGAACCCACCGACGACGACCGCGACGATCGGCGCGATGTTCTCGCCCGGGTGGACCGTTCCATACCCGCCGTAGGTGGCGAACACGCCGATCCACGGAACCGTCAGTAGCAGTGCGATGACGACGGCGACCAGTGGGTGGCGAACGCGATCACGCATCGGTTTGGATCAGCCGGCGGCGTTCCGGGTCCGTCCTGTGCGATTCGGGGGTGTCGACACTGGGAGGTCCGTTCGGTAGCTGTGGTTTCATGGGTTGCTCTGGCCATCGTTACGGAAGACCGTTTTCATCGAGTAGTTCCGAGCGTCGGGGGAGCGGAGGCCGGTGATCATCGGTTTCACTCGGTCACTTGGTGTCTTGGGTTTCACCGTAATAATCTACAAGATGTCCCCAAACCACGCGATTTCGATCGGCTTGAGTGGCTCAAAGGGGAGAATCCCGCGTATTGGGACTGTTCGATCGATCCGTCGAGCTGGGGTTCCAACTATGGCGAATTCGACACGTTGCGTGGCAGATGCGGAGCATGCCCGATAGGCGCTCCCCCAACCCCGGCTACGTGCAATACGTCGTGGGATCTCCCGCGTCTAGCTCTGTGCCGGGGCCGGTTCCTCCCGGTCGAGTGGATCGTCGACGTCGCCCAACACCGATTCGAGCAGGTCGGTGATCGTTACCATCCCGACGATCTCGCCGTCCTGAACCACCAGCGCGACTTCCTGGTTTTCCGTCGGGGTTGATCGATCGCGTCGCTGACTGACGTGTCCTGCGACAGCGTCATCGGCGGTGCCGCCAGCTCGCGGAGGGAACGCTCGCCCGATTCCAGTTCGTCGCAGTGCCATCCGAGGACCGGGGAGTAGACGGTGCCCTCGAACGCCGAGAGTTCCTCCCCGACCAGCGGGTATCGCGTGTCGGGATGCTCGGCCATCCGCCGGAAGTTCTCGTCGACGTCTACCTCCGTGGAGAGCGCGACGACGTCCTCCCGTGGAACCATCTCGTCACGGACTTCGCGCTCGCCGATTCGGAGTGCGTTCATGACCTCCTCGCGGCGTTCCTGGGGGAGGTCGCCGTCCTCGAGCACGGCGCCGAGTTCGTTGCGGAGGGCCGCACGGGACTCGATGGCCTGTTCTTCGGTTTCGAGCCAGGAGCCGGTCATCTCGATGCCGAAAAGACCGAGCGTCCACTTCGCTACCGCGTCGCCGAGCGTGATGAGCGGGGAAATCGCCCAGCTGAACGGGTACAGCGGCGTCGCGCCGTATCGACAGACCATCCGCGAGCGCTCGACGCCGAGGTAGGTCGGCGTCTGCTCGCCGTGAGTGGGGTGGACGAGGTTGATGATGAGGAAGGCGACGAGCGCACCAGCGCCGATGCCCGCGAGCGCGGAGGTGGCGAATACTGGCTCGAAGACGGCCGCCAGCGCGGGTTCGGCGACGATTCCGACGGCGATGCTGGAGGCCGTGATCCCGACCTGGCAGGTCGTGAGATCGGTCTCCAGGTTCTGGGTCATCTCCCACGCACGTTCGAGGGAGGGATTCCCCTCACCGACGAAGTCCTCCCTTGAGAACTGGCGGGCCCGCGTCAGGGCGAACTCGATAGCGACGAAGAACCCGTTGGCGAGAACGAGCAGCCCCCCGGCGACGAGCCGGACTCCGATTGCTGCTGGATTCATTGGGTGGTCATCTGAACTCGTCGGGCGGAGTTTCAGTCACTCGCTACGAAGGCGGGTGATCGAGACGGTTCGTGGCAGGGGCCACAATCCCGTGTCAAGGGTTGTCGGAGTGGGGGAAGCCTTTACTCACGAAGTCGATTCCATGCATCCATGCTGGACGCGACGGAAGAGCCAGTTTCCCGGACTCGTGTGTTGAACGGTGTCGCCGTTCCCGGCACCGGATTCGACGAGGAGGAAGACTACTATCCGACGCACGAGGACGCCGTGGTGTCGGGGCTGCGCCGTCACGTCCGCCGAGGCGACAGCGTCGTCGTCATCGGTGGCGGGTGGGGGACGACGACCGTCGTCGCCGCCCGGATGACACACTTCGAAGGGGACGTGACGACCTTCGAGCCGAGTTCGCGGATGCTCGAAACGATTCGACGGACGATCGAGGTCAATCGGGTCGAGGACGTGGTCACGCTCGAACACGCGTCGGTCGGCCCCGTTTCGGCGTCGAGCGAACGGATTTTCGGTCGCGCCGACGGCAACCGGCTCCCTCCCGAAGCGATCCCGGAGTGCGACGTCCTCGAGATCGACTGCGAAGGGGCGGAACTCGAGATTCTCCGCGGGCTCGAGTTCACGCCGCGGCTCCTCGCCGTCGAAGCGCACGGTCACCTCGGCCCGGCCCCTGACGACGTGGAAGGCCGGCTCCACCGGCTCGGATACGAAATCGTCGACGTGGAGCCGATGTCTCCCGACGGCGACATCGTGCAGTACGTGGCGCTCCGGGACTCGGAACTCGATTGAGACGGGACCGGGTGCCCCTGGGGGACGGTTCGTCCTGCCAGTGGGCGGCCCCCACCGCTACTGTGTCCCCTCCGGCTGCGCGGCCGCCGGGGTCCCGAGCGTTCGTGCGTACACCATCGCGCTCACGTATCCCACCAGGACCGCCACGACGAGCAGGACCGGATAGACGGCGACGATGTCCACCCAGGCGACGTCGAGCGAGCGGATGATTTCGTACTGCCCCGTCGCGACGGCCATCCAGATCACGTACAGGAAGTACGCGACCGACAGCGAGACGCCGCTCGCGATGAAACTCCACGTCGACTTCTCGAACTCGGTCAGGTCCGGGTCGAGGCCGCCCGCGTAGGTCGCCGTCTGCAGGCTAACGAACCCCGGCACCAGACAGAGCACGGTGTAGATCGCGTTGACCGCGAGGTCCGGGAACGCCATGGTTTCACCGGTCGGTGGCGGATCTCCGCCACCGGTCGTGGGTTTGCGTCTGATACGGTTCGCTCGTTCGGAACCATCGTTCGTTTCGTCCGATCGTCGCCATATGCTACTCAGTAGCGCGGAGGGTGTTAGCACTTGTCAATGGCAACTGACAGAACGACGGTCAGGTCGCGGTTCGGATCCGCCGGCCGAACCGAACCGGTCGTCACTCCAGCGAGCCCTGGAGTTCGTCGAGCACCTGCAGGGCCTCGATGGGCGTCGTGTTCGCGACGTTCAGCGACCTGAGTTCCTCGAGGACGGCGGCCTCGCGTTCGGCGCGGTCGGAGACCGTCTCGTCCTCGTCGCCGCCGTCGGTCGCGGCGCCCGGCGGTCGCGCCCTGCCAGCGGTCGCTTCAGGGCCGCCCTCGCGTTCCCGGTGGTCGGCGTCGAGCAACTCCCGCGACCGCTCCACGACGGCGTCGGGAACCCCCGCGGTCCTCGACACCTCGATGCCGTAAGAGGCTTCGGCGGCACCCGGTCGGATCTCGTGATCGAACTCGACCCCGTCCGGAGTCTGGGTGGCGTCGAAGTGGTAGTTCGCGACGCCCGCGAGGCGGTCGGCGGCGGCGGTGAGTTCGTGGTGGTGGGTGGCGAACAGCGTCGTCGCGCCCACCTCGTCGTGGAGGTACTCCGTGACGGCGCGGGCGATCGCGAGGCCGTCGGTCGTGCTCGTGCCGCGGCCGACCTCGTCGAGCAACACGAGCGAGTCCTCGGTCGCCGACTCGAGGATGTCCGCCAGTTCGGTCATCTCGACCATGAACGTCGAGCGTCCGCCCGCGATGTCGTCGCTGGCGCCGACGCGGGTGAACACCCGGTCGACGATCCGGAGGTTCGCGGAGGCTGCCGGGACGAAACTGCCCATCTGGGCCATGATGCAGATCAGCGCCACCTGGCGCATGTACGTCGACTTCCCGGACATGTTGGGCCCGGTGACGATCGCGAAGAACGCGTCGTCGTCGAGGTCGGTGTCGTTCGGGACGAACGACTCCTGCGTGCGCTCGACGACGGGGTGCCGTCCGCCCTCGATCCGTATTCCCCCGCCGTCGAAGGTCGGGCGGACGTAGTCGTGTTTGGCGGCGACGGCCGCCAGGGCAACGAGCGCGTCGAGGCGAGCGAGACCGTCCGCGAGGGCCTGGACGCGTTCGGCCTCGTCGGCGACCGCGTTTCGTACCTCTCGGAACAGTTCGTACTCCAGGTCGTCGGCCCGTCCCTCGGCGCGAACGATCTCGTCCTCGCGTTCCTTGAGTTCGGGCGTGTAGTAGCGCTCGGCGTTCTTCAGCGTCTGGCGGCGGGTGTAGTCCTCGGGCACCCGGTCGAGGTTCGGGTCGGTCACCTCGATGTAGTAACCGTGGACCTGGTTGTAGCCGACCTTCAGCGAGTCGATGCCGGTCCGCTCGCGTTCGCGTGCTTCGAGGTCGTCGATCCAGGCCTTCCCTTCTCGTTCGGTTTCGCGGAGGTCGTCGAGTTCGTCGCTGTAGCCCGGACGGACGACCCCGCCTTCCGTGATCTCGACCGGCGGATCCTCGCGGACGGCCTCGCCGATCAGCTCGCGGACGTCGGCCAGTTCGTCGAGACCGTCACGCAGCCCGACGAGGGCGTCGCACTCGGCGTTCTGGAGCGCGGCTCGAACCGCCGGAACGACGTCCAGCGTGTCCTTCAGCGACCGGAGGTCGCGGGCGTTGGCCCGGCCGCGCGAGACGCGCGAGATGAGCCGTTCGACGTCGTACACGTCCCGCAGCAGGTCGCTCAGCGTTTCCCTCGTCTCCACTCGGTCGACCAGTTCCTCGACGGCGTCGTGGCGGGCGGCGATGGCGTCCCCGTCGAGGAGGGGTCGCCGGAGCCAGTCGGTGAGCCGTCGCGAGCCGAGGGCGCAGGAGGTCTCGTCGAGCACGTCGATCAGCGTCGCGTCGTCGGCGCCGTGGACGGTCCGACGTTCGAACAGTTCGAGGCTCTCCAGGGCGACGGCGTCCAGCAGCATGTACTCGCGGGGGTCGTACCGGACGAGGTGGTTGAGGTAGTCGAGGCGGGTGTCGCCCGCCGTGTCGTGGATCGACTCGTCTTCGGGGGCGTCGTGGCCGCCGCGGGCGTACTCGGCGTAGGCCAGGAGCGCCCCGACGGCCCTGACCTCCGCGTCGCCGGCGAGCAGCGACTCGGGGTGGCCGAAGTACTCGGCCACCCGCTCGCGGGCCGCGTCGACCTCGAAGACGGTCCGGTCGTAGGTCGTGATCGTGCAGTCGGGCGGGAAGACGTCGGCCCCGGCGCCAGTCTCGGGGGAGAGGTTCGGCCCGACGAGGGCCTCGGCGGGCGCGAATCGACTGACCTCGTCCTCGACGGCGTTCAGGTCGTCCACGCCCGTCGCGACGAAGTCGCCGGTCGAGACGTCCAGCAGAGCGAGCCCGTAGGGGCCGGCTTCAGTACCCCCGTCCCCAACACGCTCTCCAGCCACCAGACAGGCGACGTAGTTGTTCGCGTCGCCCGCCAGCAGTTCGTCCTCGGTGAGGGTGCCGGGCGTGACGATCCGGGTGACGGCGCGGTCGACCACGCCGGTCACCTCGTCGGGATCCTCGACCTGATCCGCGATGGCGACGCGATAGCCGGCGTCGAGCAGCGTCTCGACGTAGGACTCGGCGTTGTCGATCGGGACGCCCGACATCTTGTACCGTCCCGTCGAATCCTCGCGCTTCGTGAGCGTGATCTCACATTGCCTGGCGACGACCTCGGCCGCCTCGCAGAACGCCTCGTAGAAGTCCCCGACCTGGAAGAGCACGAGCGAGTCGTCGTACCGCTCGCAGAGGTCGACGTACTGGCTCATCATCGGCGTCAACTCCTCGCGCCGCTCGAGCATCTTCTCGGGCGCCCCCAGCGCCGCATCCGTGACCATGGATAGAGTGGTACGGGTGGGCGGAAAAATAGCTGTGGGAAACGACCTGGAAGTGCGGTCGCCCCCTGGGGTTCGACCGCTCTCAGTCGCCCGCCGCCTCGACCGCGTCCGCTCCCCCGCCGATCGTCGTCGCGAGCAGGTAGAGGATCGGGAGCATGAGCAGGCCGCCGACCACGAACGGGAGCCAGAACTGGATCGCCGCGTAGAGCGCGCCGGCGGCCGTCGGCCCGGCCGTGCGGGCGATGGATCCGGCGCTCTGGGTCAGGCCGAACGCCCCGCCCTGCGTCTCCTCGGCGGCGTTTTTCGAGACAAGCGTGGTCAGCGAGACGTTCGCGAGGCCGTTACCCACGGCCAGACAGTAGAGGACGGCGAGCATGACGAGGACCCCGCCGGGGAGGGTCGGGAGCGCTCCGACGAGGGGTCCGACGGCGGGGACGCCGGTTCCCAGCGCCGTGGAGAACGGGAGTGCGGCGAGCGAGAGGCCCATGATCGCGACGCCCGCGACGGCCACCCGTCGCTCGCCGTATCGTTCCGTTAGTCGGCCGACGACCCCGCCCTGGACGATCGCGACCACGACGCCCATGTACGCCAGGAGGTAGCCGTTGGCCGTCGTCCCGTAGCCGAACTCGTCGTTCGTGAACAGGACGAACATGCTCTCCATCCCGGAGAAGGCCAGCGACAGCAGGAAAAAGGAGATCACGAGCCCCGACAGGGCCGGATTCCGCAGGGCCCCGACGAGCCGTTCGACGCGCCCGCGCTCGTCCCTCACGGTCTCCTGGCGGCGGGTCTCCGGCAGGACGACGAACGCCACGGCCAGGTTCAGCCCGGTGATCGCCGCCGCGACGAAACTCGGGATCGTGAACCGCGTGACCGGAACGACCGACGGGAGCACGTCGCCGAGCCAGTCGAGGACGGCCGGACTCGACGCGATGCCTCCGAGCGCCGGGCCGAAGACGAACCCCAGCCCGAACGCGGCCCCGATCAGGCCCAGCCCCTTCGCCCGGTCCTCCGGCGGCGTGATGTCGGCGACGTACGCCTGAGCGGCCGCGATGTTCCCGCCCATCGCGCCCGCGATCAGTCGGGCGAGGAACAGCACCCACAGCGCCTCGGCGAGGCCGAACAGCGTCCACGCGATCACGCTCCCGCCCAGCGAGAGCAGGAGGATCGGCCGCCGCCCGCGCTCGTCGGACAGACGGCCCAGGATCGGCGCGAAGACGAACTGGGTGGCGGAATAGGACGCCAGGAGCAGGCCGACAACGAACTCGTTGGCCCCGAACGCCTCCGCGTAGAGGGGGATGATCGGGATCAGGATACCGAAGCCCAGCAGGTCCACGAACACGACGCCGAACAGGACGGCGAGGGCGCGGCGACGGTTCTCGACCGGCGGATCGAAATCGCCGGGTCCGGAGTCCGACGGCTCAGCGTCCTCGTCGGTCATGTCCGTGGCTTCGGACTCGTCGTCCGGATCCTCGCTCATCGACGGTCACGTTGCGGAATGACGTCCCGACCCTTGGCGGGGCGCTTTCAAATAGGTTAGCTCGTGCGACGGATCGAGGTTCGCTCTCGGTTCGCCTTACTTCACGCTCGCGCTGGTCGCCCGGGTCAACATGTACACGGCGATGGATCCCAGCACGAGATCCAGCACGACGAGCACGACGACGGCCGGCACGAGCGTGTTCATGAGCCCGTCGAACCGGGTGACCTCGACGACCGTCATCACGTCCTGGTCGAGGATGATCGCGCGGGCGGCGTCGACGCCGTAGGTGATCGGGTTGAACTGCGCGACGGTCTGGATCCAGCCGGGGAGCGATTCCAGGGGCAGGAACGCGCTGGAGACGAACAGTAGCGGGAACTGCAGGAGGTTCGCGCCGATGATCGTCGACTCCTGGTCCTTCGTGATCACGGCCAGCGTGTTCGACAGCGAGATGAACCACAGCGAGAACAGGACGCCGACCGCCATGACGCCGAGCGCGCCGACGAGGCCCGTCCCGATTTCGGCCCCCAGCAGCACGCCCAGCCCCAGGATGATCCCGATCTGGACGACGATCCGGAGCAGTTCGGCGCTGGTCTTCCCGATGAAGACCGCGGCCCGGTTCATCGGCGTCACCAGGACCTTCTCGAACATCCCGTTCTCGATGTCGTTGACCAGGCCGACGCCGGAGGTGGCCGCCGCGGCGAGCGACACCTGGATCGCGATGGCAGGCACGAGGTAGGTCTCGTAGCCGATCTGCAGGCCGCCGCGCCGGATCGCGCCCGCCGCGACGTTGCCGAACACCTCCGTGAACAGGACGAGGAAGATGATGGGCTGGACGAGGGAGACCACCAGCACGAACGGGTTCCGGACTGCCTTGAGGTTCCAGCGCATGAAGTTGACCCAGACGTCGCCGAGAAAGGAGTTCCCGGCGCGGGCCGGCCGGTCCGTCGCGCCGCGCCCGGTCGCCTCGCCCTCCGCGGTCGGCCCACCGTCGGCAGTCGACGAACTCATGCGTCGCCCCCCTCCTCGGCGGGCCGGGCGTCCGCCAGGTCATCCACGTCCTCGCCGGTGATCGCGAGGAAGACGTCGTCCAGGGTCGGCGCTCGAACGTTGAATCCCGTGACCGTCACTCCGGCGTCCCTGAGGGCGACCAGCAGGTCGGTCCCCCGTTCGCGGGCGTCAGTCGCCGTGACGCTGAGGCCCTCGTCAGTGGGTTCGATCGAGGCACCGTTGCCGAAAACGTCGGCGTTCCGGGCGACGCTGACCGCGCGTTCGCTGTCCGCGCCGTCGAGTTCGACGTCGAGAATCTCGCCGCCGACCCGTCGCTTCAACTCCCGCGGCGACCCTCGTTCGACGATTTCGCCGTCCAGGATGACGGCCAGACGGTCGCAGAGTTCGTCCGCTTCTTCGAGGTACTGGGTCGTGAGGAAGATGGTCGTGCCCGCCTCGTTGATTCGCCGGAAGTACTCCCAGAGTCGGTTGCGGGCCTTCGGATCGAGGCCGGTCGTCGGTTCGTCCAGGAAGACCAGGGGCGGGTCGTGGACCAGGGCGGTCGCCACGTCGAGTCGCTTCTTCATGCCGCCGGAGAACCCCTCGGCTTTCTTGTTTGCCACGTCGGCCAGGTCGACCAGGTCGAGCAACTCGTCGATGCGGTCGCCGTACTCGGAGCGCGGCACTCCGTAGGCTTCACAGGCGAACCGGACGTTCTCGCGGGCCGTCAGTTCCTCGTCGATGCTGGTCTCCTGGGCCATGTAGCCGATCGAGGCCCTGATCCGGTGGGCCTCGCCGTCGCCGTCGAAGCCGTTGAGTCGGACCTCGCCGGCTGTCGGGTCCAGGAGGGTCGCCAGCACCTTGATCGTCGTCGTCTTCCCGGCCCCGTTCGGTCCGAGGAACCCGAAGAACTCCCCTTCGGGGATCCGCAGGGAAACGTCCTTCACCGCCTCGGTTCCGTCGCTGTACGTGACGCCGAGATCGTCGACCGCGATCGCCGCTCTTCCTGCCGGCGGCGGTGCACTCCCGCTTTCACGATCGGGGTTTCGAGTGGGCGTGTCCGGCATTGTCGTTCGGGACCACTGGAGGATCTGGGCGACATAAGGGTTTTGAATGAATATTCAATCAACACCGTGTTCGGACTGGATCGTTCCGCCCGTGGTGTTATGCCTCGCGAGCCCTACATGGACGCAAATGAGCGTCAGGACCGAGGGCGATCCCGACAAGGAGATGACGCTTGCGTTCGCGCTCGCGGCGATCGATCAGTTCGAAGACCCGGGAACGGTGTTCGAGGACGCCAGGACGTGGAGCCGGTACGCCGGGATCGTCGACAACTATATCGACGACGTCGAGGCGTACGTTCGCGAACACGATTTGCAACAGGACTTCGACCTGGGGGATCGGGACAAGTGGCTGGCGTTGCAGGACCTGCACGAGGCGACCGACACCGACCGGCACGTGTTCGTCGGGACGACCGAGGACGATCGTCGGGCGGCCGCACAGACCGGCTGGGAGTTCCTGACCGTCCACGACGTGGCCGCGAAGGCCGGGTGGGAACTCGATCCCGACCCGACCTCGTTCGAATAGGGACGACTCGCTGTTTGGGGTGGCGTCCTGCCAGTCGGTCGATCCGGGTGCGGAAGGCCAGCACGTGGCGCAGTAATTCTCTGGGAATAGGGAGGTGTGACCCCCCGAAACGGGAGAATCGTAGTATATACTTATCTCGTTAGCCGTCCGACGAGTCGGTGGTGAATTATCGTGACTGACGTTCGATCCATCGACAGCGTCGCAGCAACCGTCTCGGAGACCGCCACCTCGGGCCGCCGGCTCGCCGGCATCTTCCTCTTTGCGCTCGCCGCGCAGTTCATGACCGTCCTCATGTTCGGGGCGGCCATGGCACCCGAGTACGACTTCAACGGGGGCGCGATCAGTGACCTCGGCGTGATCTCGGAGACGGCGATGCTGTTCAACGGTTCGCTGATCGTCGTCGGCCTGTTCAACCTCCTGGGCGGGTACTACTTCTACCGCTCGCACGGCAAGCGGTGGTTGCTTGGCGTTTTCGCGATCGCCGGCATCGGTGCCATTGGCACCGGGGTCTTCACGCTCGACTCGGAGGGCCTGCACGGCCTGTTCGCGCTGCTGGCCTTCCTGTTCTTCAACGTGCAGGCGCTGGGGAGCGCGACTCGCGTATCGGGCGTCATGAAGATCATCTCGATCCTCGCCGGCCTGGTCGGCCTGGGATTCGTCGTCGTGATGATCGTCGGTGACGCCGGCAACACCGCCGTCTTCGGGCCCATCGGCCACGGCGGTGCCGAGCGCATGATCGTCTACCCGCCGATGCTCTGGCTGCTGGCGTTCGGCGGCTACCTCATCGGGACGTCGTCGGGTAACCGTGCGCCGTCGATCGGCGAGCACACCGAGTCGGTCGACTAGCGAAGCCCGTCGTTTTTCGGGGGAGCGCACCGATCGAAACTGCCGAGTCCCTCACCCGCGACCGACCTGCTCGGGACGCTGGCAGGGCACAGCCCCTTCGCCCTCGAACAGGTTGGAGAGGAGTTTCTTCTTCGCCGCCCGGAGGTGCTGGAGGAACGTCGACTGGGAGATGCCCATCACCTCGGCGATGTCCTCGCCGGAACTCCGGCGGGGCCACTCGAAGAACCCGCCGACGTAGGCGGTCCGAAGCGCCTCCATCTGTCGGTCGGTGAGTTCGTCGTCCAGCGTCGTCGCGAGGTCCTCGCGCGAGGATCGGTGGCGCTCGCACTCGCGCTGGGCGAGGAGTTCGGTGCCGGGGTAGCGACCCCGGAGCGCGTCGAGGACGGCGCGGACGTTCGTCGTTTGCGAAAGCGTCGCCCTGACGCGACCGACCCCGTCCTCGACGTGGACGGACTCGAGGACCCCACCGTAATCGGCGAGCGTCGTCGCGACGCCGGGGTCGGCCACGTCGAACCGACAGAGGCAGCCGTCGTCGTACTCGGTGACGACCGTGGCCTCCGCGATCGCCGGATGAGCACCTGCCGCCTCGGCGACGGCGTCCGGGTCGGCCCCGTCGACGGTGAAGTACATCGCCATCTCGGCCGGGGACTCGGTCGTCATCCACTCGAGGTCGAGGACGCCGTTCACCCGTTCCGAGAGGTCGACCGCGAAGGCGTCGGGGTCCGAGACGGTGAACTCGATCTCGGTGACGCTGTCGGTCAGCAGGGCGCGCTTGCTCTCGACCGCGTTGATGGCGTACCCGACCGTCTCGCCGAGTTCGGCCAGGGCCTCGCGTTCGATGGCCTCGAAGGCGTCCGGTTCGCCCGAACAGATCGTCAACACCCCGTAGCGCGTCTCGTTGTACCGGAGCGGGATGATGGCCGCGGATCGACAGTCGTACTCGCCCGCGACGTCGGCCCAGCCGTTTCCGTCGGACCGTTCGTCTCCCGCCGTCGCCGCCTCGTCCTGCAGGTCCTTGACGAGTTGCAGATCGCCCTCGTCGTCCGCCAGGTCGAACGGCGTCGCGTCCTCGGTGTCGTTGATCGCATCCACGAACGAGCGCACCGATCCCTCCTCGATCCCCGCGAAGGTCCGGGGCCGGTACGTCTCGCTGACGGCGGTGTGTTCGGCGATCCAGGCAAAGGCGTACCGGTCGGAGTCGGCGAACTCCTCGCAGACGGCGGCTTCGACCTCGTCGCGCGATCCGGCCTCGACCAGGTCGCGGTTGACGTCCCGGAGGATCTCGTTCGTGTGGTTGAGGACCTCGAGACGGTCGTTCTGGCGCTGGATCCGGCGCTCGCGCGCCTTGCGTTCCGTGACGTCGGTGTCCACGGCGACGAAGCGCTCGATTTCGTCATCGTCGTCGGCGATCGGGGCGATGGTCATGTCGACCCAGACCTCGCTACCGTCCTTGCGCTCGTTGACGATCTCGCCGTCCCAGACCTCGCCGGCGAGGATCGTCTCCCACATCTCGGCGTAGAAGGCGTCGTCGTGCTCGTCGGACTTCCAGATTCGCGGGTTCTTCCCGATGACTTCGTCCCGATCGTAGCCCGTCAGCGGTTCGACCGCCGGGTTGGCGTACTCGATCGTGCCCTCCCGGTCGGTGATGAAGATGCCGTGCCCGGCGTGTTCGATGGCCTTGCGGAACCCGCGGAGCGTCTCGTTTTTCTCCCGGATCGTCTCCTTGACCTCCTCCTCGTGGGCGACGTACTGCGAGAGGTAGTAGACCGTGAGGACGGCCAGGACGCTCACGACGAGGCCGGGCAGCTCGTCGAGTTGCGGACCGACGTTCGGCGACAGCGCCCTGAGCGTCAGGATCTGCCGGAGCGCCATCAGCGAGAGCATGAGCGTGAAGAAGGCGAACCGGCCGTCACGGACGCGATACAGCAGGACGATCGAGTACCCGACGCCGAACAGTCGCAGGAGGATCGAGGCGACGAGGATCGGATCGCCCAGCAACGTCGTTCCGAGCGGGACGGGGTCGGTCATGGTGCGATACCACCGCCGGTGGGGCGCGGTGTCCTGAGCATGGTCTGGGGGAGAGTAATGTGGACGTTCGCTAGCGATTACGTGGCACGGCGGATATACTCCCGGTGCGTTCCCGAACCGTGAAAATTTCGGTCGAGAGCGCTCGAACGACCGTGGAGTGCACGTTTCGCGGATTCTCGCGCGCAGTGGGTCGTTCGGGGTAACACCGCCCCGATTTCGCCCATCCAATACCTATTGGTAGGTCCCTTAACCCCCTATCTCAACCGCGCGGACCATACCCAGCCATATTGGCCCGGGCTTGTGAACCGGGAGATCCCCGATTTTCGTGCCCAGCCATATTGGTAGTACCCTCACCCGTCCCGAACGTGTACGATAACGTGTATGGCACAACGGAGCAAGCGGATCGGACGTTCCCCGTCGAACGGCGCGCTGGCCGGTGAGACCGATGGCTAGCGATCCCACTCCCCGCGTTCCCGACGTCGAGGGCGGCGAAGAGGGTGCCGAATCGACGACACCGGACCCGCAACCCGCAGCGAAACCGGAGCCGGCCGGTCGAGTCTCCGGGCCGACCCCCCGCGTCCCAGACGTGGGTGCGCTAGACGAGATGGCCGAGACGGAGGTCCCGGACCCGAAGGCGGAACTGGAGAAAGCCGATCACGACACCGAACTCGGCCTGCGGATGGCCGAGGACGCCAGACGCGTCTCCCGCGGCGAACTGACGAGCGAGGCGTTCTGGGCCAGACACGACGAGGCCGCGGCCGAGGAGTTCGGCGACGACTATCGCGAGACGCCCAACCCGGCCGTCGATCGGATGGACGACGGCCAGACGATCCACGAGGCGGCCGCCGGCGAACTGTCCTGTTCGGTCCAGGACCTGGACGAGATCGACCCGGCGGCGAAGACGGACGTCGCCGAGGGCGAGGAAGACGTGAAGATGGGTATGGTCATCGACCTGCAGAACTGCGTCGGGTGTGACTCCTGTACGGTCGCCTGCAAGGCGGAGAACCGGACGCCGCCGGGCGTCTCGTACAACGTCGTCATCGAGGAGGAACACGGCGCGTTCCCCGAGACCAGCCGGACGAACCTGCCGCGACCCTGCATGCAGTGTGAGAACCCACCGTGCGTGCAGGTGTGCCCGGTGAGCGCGACCTACAAGATGGAGGACGGGGTCGTGAACGTCGACTACGACCGCTGTATCGGCTGTCGGTACTGCAGCGTCGCCTGTCCGTACGGGGCCCGGTACTTCGACTTCGGCGAGGACTACGACGACGAGGTCATGGGTGCGGGCGAGGTGACGAGCCCGGAATACGGCGTGGACCGCGGCGAGCGCGGCGAGCAGTCCTCGCCGGTGGGCAACATCCGGAAGTGTAACTTCTGCCAGCACCGCACCGAACGCGGCGAGGAACCGGCCTGCGTCGAGACCTGCATCGGCGACGCCCGCAACTTCGGCAACCTGGCGGATCCCGACAGCGAGGTCTCCCGGATGGTGAACTCCGAGCGGGCGGTCCAGCTCAAAGCCGAGGAGGGGACCGACCCCAACGTGTACTACCTTCGATAACAATGGCAACCGTAAGCGAACGTCTCGGGTACGATCCGGGATTCGACGACGATCGACTCCGCCTCGCCTGGTACGCCGTCCTGGGCGTCGTGCTGCTGGTGGGCGCGTACGCGACCTGGCTGCGAATCGACCAAGGAATGGCGAGCACCAACCTGTCGAGCGTCACCCCGTGGGGCGCGTGGGTGGCCTTCTACATCTACTTCGTCGGCCTGTCGGCCGGCGCGTTCCTGGTCAGCACGCTCTCGAACGTGTTCGACATGGAGGGCATGGAGGCCATCGACCGTGACGCCCTGTTCGCGGCGATCATCAGCATGGTCGTCGCCCTACTGTTCGTCTGGATCGACCTCGGCCGAATGGATCGCTTTTACCACCCGTTCCTGTGGCGACAGTTCACCTCGCCGCTGTCCTGGGAGGTCCACGCCTACGTGGCGTACATCCTCCTGCTGATCGGCGAACTGTACTTCGCGATCAGGAGCGACCTGGTTCGGGTCGCCGAGACGGTCGATAGCTGGCGGGGCAAACTGGCCAGCATCCTGACGCTCGGCCGGACCTCGATGTCCGAGGGTGCGATCGAAACAGACGAGAAGTGGCTCACCCGCCTGGGTATCCTGGGTATCCCCCTCGCCATCTTCTTCGTGCACGGGGGCACGGGCGTGCTGTTCGCGGTCTCGAAGGCCCGCCCGTACTGGAACAGCGGCCTGTTCCCGATCATCTTCGTGATTTCGGCGGTCGTCAGCGGGATGGCGCTGGTCATGGCGCTGTACGTCCTCCGCCGGAAACTGTTCACGAAGGAAGCGATCGACCGCGACCTGCTGGACCGCCTGGCGAAACTGCTCGCCGCTTTCATCATGGTCGACGCCGCCTTCACGGGGATCGACCTGCTGATCGCCGTCTCGAGCCTCGAACTCGAGACCTGGGTCACGATCATGACCGGGCGGATGGCCTGGTCGTTCTGGTTCGTGATGGTCGGGATGGGGTGGCTGTTGCCCCTGGTCCTGCTCAGTCGCGAGTCGCTCCGCCGGACGCCCTGGGTGATGGTCCTTGCCGGCCTGTCGGTCGTCGTCGGCATCGTCGGCGTCCGGTTCAACATCGTCGTCCCGCCCCTGGTGGTCCCGGTCATGGAGGGACTACCGTTCGGTAACTACTGGCCGTCGCTGGTCGAGTGGGGAACCAGCGCCGGTATCATCGCCGTCGGCCTGCTCATCTACACGGTCGGCGCCGAGTTCCTGCCGCTCACCCCGCTGGAGGAAGATTCATGAGTTCCACCGACGACCGCATCGACTCCGACACGCACGGTGAAACGGACAGCCAGACGGACGACGACCCTGCCCCCGACCAGGGCGGCGACACCGAGGTCTCCCGTCGGGACTTCGCGAAGGCCGTCGGCGGCCTGGCGGCGGTCTCGGGCGGCCTCGGGACCGCCTCGTCGGGGATCGACCTGTCGGGACTCTGGTCCGATCCCGAGGAGCACTACTCGGGCGACGATTACGGCGAGTACGGCGCCGAAGACGTGATGTACACGACCTGCGGGCAGTGCAATACGTTCTGCCCGATCAAGGTCAGGGTGGCCGACGAGAGCGGGACCGGCAACTACAGCGCACTCCTGCGCAAACTCGCCGGCAACCCGTACTCGTTCCTGAACACCCAGCCCTTCGCACAGGTGCCCTACGGGAGCAGTCCGGACGAGGTGGCGACGGGCGACCTCGAGGGCACCGGCGACGTCGACACGAGTCGCTGGTCGGTTTCGGGCGGCCGGATGTGTCTGAAGGGCCAGGCCGGCATCCAGACGGCCTTCGACACCTACCGGGTGCGCAAGCCGATGAAGCGCGTCGGCGAGCGCGGGGGCGACCAGTGGAAGACCATCTCCTGGGAGCAGGCGATCGACGAGATCGTCAACGGCGACGACGACCTCGGTCACTCCGGCCTGAAGGAGATGTGGGGTTATGCGCCGAAAGAGCAGGTCATGGCCGACTGGAAGAAGGTCCAGGACGGAGACATGACCAAGGCCGAGTTCGACGAGCAGTACGAGGGGAAACTCGTCGACACGGACATCCCCGAACTCGGGCCGAAGGCCAACCAGATCGTCGACGTCGGCGGCTTCCGGCGGTTCTTCGTCCGGTCGCGCCTGTTCCAGGCCGGACTCGGGACGATCAACAGCCACCACCACGCCGGCACCTGCGGGTTCTCGTCGGTGCTCGGGAACGTCAGGTCCTACGACCCGGTCAAGCAGACGGAGAACGGCAAGGCCGTGAAGAAGAAAAAGCGCCAGTACCCCGACATCGAGAACGCGGAGTACCTCCTGGTCTGGGGGACGAACCCGCTGGTCTCGAACAAGGGTCCGACCTGGCTCTCGCCGAAGATCACGAACGCGCTGGCCGACGGCATGCGGATGGACGTGGTCGACCCGCGCCTCTCGAAGACGGCCGAGAAGGCCGACAAGTGGGTCCCGGTCGAACCGGGTGCCGACGCCGCGTTCGCCCTGGGCATGGCGCGCTGGATCATCGAGCACGACCGCTACGACGAGGAGTACCTGCGCAACCCCTCGCGGTCGGCCGCCACGGACGACAACGAACCGACCTGGAGCGACGCGACGAACCTCGTGCTGGTCGACAAGTACGAGAACGAGAAGCCCAAGGCCAAGGCCTCGCCGGAGGACCTGGGCCTGGAGGGCTCGGGCACCGTCGTCATCGACGCCGAGACCGGCCAGCCGGCTCCGGCGAGCGAGGTCGACGCGGCCGCGCTCGACGTCGACATGACGGTCGAGGGCACCCACGTGAAGTCGGTCTGGACCCTGTACAGGGACCGGGTCTTCGAGTACGACCTCGGCGAGTACGCCGAGATGGCCGGGGTCGACGTCGAGGACATCGAGGAGGTCGCCGACGAGTTCACGAGCCACGGCAAGAAGGCCGCGATCATGCAGTACCGCGGCCCGTCGAAACACACCAACGGGTTCTACAACACCCGCGCCATCGCGACTCTCCAGCACCTCATCGGCAACTACGACTGGAAGGGCGGCCAGATCACCCCCTACGCCGGCTACGACACGATGGGCGGCCGGTACCAGCTCGGTGCGGTCCCGAACGCCCGGTCGCCGTGGGGACTGCCCATCACCCGGGCGCTCCACAACGCCGAGGACTTCGAGGGCACGCGGCTGTTCGACGGTTACCCGGCCAAGCGACCGTGGTTCCGGCTCTCGCCCCAGCACCAGGTCCAGGAGATCTACCCCAGCGCCAAGGACGGGTATCCCTACAGCATCGACGCGCTGTTCCTCCGGCCCTACTCCGAGAACCACGTGATGGCCGCGTCCGGCGGCGACAGGATCGCGGAGATCATGAAAGACACCGACGCGATGGAGTTGATCGTCGCCTTCGACACGGTCATCGGCGAGACCTCGAAGCAGGCCGACTACATCCTGCCCGAACCGACCTACCTCGAGCGCTGGGAGAACTTCGGGACCTACCCGAACAAGCGCCTGGCCGACGAGAAGATCAGCCACCCCGTGGTGAACGTCGTTCCGGACGCCCGCATGGCCGAGGACGTCCTGATCGACGTCTGGAAGCGGCTGGAATCGGAGATCGACGCCGAGATCCCCGGCGTCGGCGAGGACGCCATCGTGGACGCGGACGGCAATACTCACGACCTCGACGAGCCGTCGGACTTCTACGTCAAGATGGTCGCGAACCTGGCGTACGCGACGAAGACGTTCGACCCCCTGAGCGGCGAGAACGCCCCCGACAACCTCTCGCTCCCGCCGGGCGTCGACGAGGAGGACTTCCCCATCGAGGTCGGGCCGGTGGAGGACGCCTCCGACCGCGAACTCGAGGTCTTCCAGAGCGCCCACGAGAAGGGCCTCGGCGAAGACTTCGACCTGGACCGCTGGAAGAGCGCCGTCACCGACGAGGAGTGGCGGAAGGTCGTCACGGTGCTCAACCGCGGCGGGCGCTTCGAGGAGCCGATCCCGAACTACGAGGCGGCCTTCGAGGAGCACGGGTTCGACTACGACTACGCGGAGCGCTACGAGCCGTCGCACGCCTACGTCGGCGACCACGTCCGGTACCAGTTGAACCGCGAGGTGTGGTTCTTCAACGAGATCATGCCGGTCGGCAAGGACGCCTACGACGGCGAACCCTTCGACCCGCTGCCGAAACTGGAGGACGCCACCCACTTCAACGGCGACGTGCTGACGCCCGTGGTCAGCGACGAGGACCCGGCACCGGACCGCCCGCTGCACCTGATCAACTGGAAGCCCCGGACGATGGGTATGACCCGGACGGCCAACGCGCCGTGGCTGCGGGAGACTCGCGGGACGAACCCGCTTTGGATCAACCCGGACGACGCGCACGACCGCGGCATCGAGAACGGCGACACGATCGAGATCGACTTCGGCCGCGGCAGCGTCGAGGCGACGGCCAGGGTGACCCAGGGCATCCGTCCGGGCGTCGTCGGTGCCATGTGGGGCTGGGGCCGGACCGGCGACGGCGCGACGAAGCAGACGATCGACGGCACGGTCCGGGAGCCGGCCGACGAGGGCGACGGCCATACCGGCTACGAGTTCGACCGCCCGATGCAGGACGAGGCCGGCTACGCAAAGGGCCGGGACGCCGGGTTCGCGATCAACCACCTGGCACCGCTCGACTCCCACACGGGGGACGTCGGCCCGTCGGATCAGGTCGGCGGGAGCCAGGCGCAGTTCGACACCCACGTCGACGTGCGAAAATCGGAGTGATCACGATGACTGCCACCGGAGACCGCGACGAATCGACGGTTGCCACCCGGGGTCAGGACGGGTCCCCGACCGACACCCGAAACGACGCGGCGGTCGCGCGCTCCCGCGCCCAGGCGTACGCCTTGCTGGCGGCCACGTTCGACGGCGAGATGGGCGTCCTCCGGGGAGCCATGGCGTCGGGGGCCTTCGCCCGTTTCGAGGGGGTGCTTCCGGGCGAGTTCGACGCCGAGGCCCTCCGTCGGGAGGACGTGGACGTGGACGCCCTCGAGGTCGGCTACGACAACCTGTTCGTCGTGCCCGGGCCCCACTACGTCCCCCCGTTCGCCTCGGCACACGAGGCCGACCCGAGCGAACAGTTCGAATCGGACTCGACGTATCACGAGGCGGGCGAGGCGGGCGAACTGTTCGGCGACCCGGCCGTGTCCGTCTCGGAACGCCACGCTCGCTTCGACTTCAGTCCCGATCGCGGGGAGGGTATCCCCGATCACGTCGCCGCCGAGTTCGAGTTCGTCGCGGCCCTTGCCGGCCGGGAAGCCGACCTGCTCGCGGACGCCGACGCCGACCCCGAAACCGTCACCCGGCTGCGGCGCGCCCAGGCCGACTTCCTGACGGAGGGTCTCGACTGGCTCGACGGGTTCGCCGCCGCGGTCGAACGCGAGGACGACGCCGAGGGCGTCTTCGCCGCGCTCGCGCGGTTCGCCGCCACGTTTGTCGAGTGGGACGCCCGGACGTTGGCGGACTCGATCGGCGACCCGGACGACGCGGGGACGGTTTCGGCCTGAGGTCTCGGGGATCCCGCCTCTCGATGGATCGCACCGCGCGGAGCGCGGTCGGGTGACCCGGCGAATTCTAGACGGAATCCGAACTGACCTTGAACAACGGTTATAGGCGTCGAAGCCTGCTTCTCCGTCAGAACCATGCACCGTCTCGTACCGATCGATCCTCGCGATCCGCGAACGCTACGGGAGGACGGGCCGGGTCGCCCGTTGCACTGCCATGACTGAGGAGGGCGCGTTCGGTGGCCGCCCGGTCTCGGCCATCGTGCTCTCCATCTTCGCCGGGGTCGGTGCGTTCACCGGCTCCTACGCCGTCGCAGGGGGGACGAGGGGCTACCTGCTCGAACCGTTCGCCTCGCTGTTGACCCGGTACACGCCGCCGATCGTGTTCCAGTACCTGCGGAACGAACTGGGGTCGACCCTGCAGGGGTTCCTGGCCACCGCCCTCGCCGTGGGGACGATCGCGGTCGTCGCCTACGCCGCCATGTGGGCGGCGTATCGCGTGGATCGACCGGTGCTCGGCGGGCCGATCGTCGCGCTGAGTTCCTCGGTCGTCGCCGGGCTCGCCACGGGAACGGTCTTCCCGGCCGTCGGGGCCGGCATCGGTGCCGGGCTGGTCGTGGCCATCGGGGAGCTGGCGGCGAGCTTCTCGGGTCGGGCGACCGCCAGAAGCGACCGGCGTCGGTTCCTGGCGGGACTCGCAACGGCCGTCGGCATCACGGTGTTGGGCCGCTCGCTGGGGAACCGGGAGTTCGGCCCGTCTTCCGTGGAGAAGGATCCCCTCGGCGGGGAGGGGACGCGGCTCGCGACGGTGGACGCGGACCGGATCGACGCCCTGCTCGCGGAGGCCGACGACAAATCCCTGGACGTGAGCGGGATCGAGCCGCTGGTGAGCGAGGACTTCTACACCGTCGACATCAACCAGGTCGATCCCATGGTCGACGTCGAGGGCTGGTCGCTGTCGGTCACCGGCGAGGTCGAGACCGTTCGCGTCGTGGATTACGAGACGATCCGCGGGATGGAGCCGGAACACCGGTTCGTCACCCTCCGGTGCGTGAGCGACGACGTCAACGGATCGGCCATCGACAACGCCCTCTGGACGGGGGTCCCGTTCTCGGAGGTCGTGGCGGGGACGAACCCACGCGGCGAGTACGTCCTCTTGCACGCGGCCGACGGGTACTCCGTGGGGTTCCCCCTCGCGGCGATCGAGGACGGCTTCCTCGCCTACGGGATGAACGGGAAGGTGCTCCCCAAGGCCCACGGGTTCCCGCTCCGGGCGCTCGTGCCGGGCCACTGGGGCGAGACCAACGTCAAGTGGATCACCGAGATCGAGGTCACCGACGAACTGGTCGACGGCTACTGGGAAAGCCGCGGCTGGGAGGGGACCGGCCCGGTGCACACCGTCGCGAAGATCCACGCCGTCAACCGCGGGCCGGACGGTTCGATCGAGGTCGGCGGCCACGCGTATGCCGGCACCCGGGGCATCTCGGGCGTGGAGGTGTCCGTCGACGGCGGCGATACCTGGGAGGCGGCCCACGTTTCGGAACCGCTCCCCGGGGACGACGTCTGGCGGCAGTGGCGACACGAGTACGACGCTCCCGGGGAGAAACACGAGGTCCTCGCGCGGGCGATCGAGGCCGACGGAACCGTCCAGCCTCGCGAGCCACGGGACGCCTTTCCAGAGGGTGCGACGGGCTACGCCAGCAGGGACGTGAACCCCTGACGTCACAGGTTCGCACCTCGATTGGTCCTCGCTCCGCCGTCCGGCGTGCCGGAAGGCTTTTTTAATTACCAAGTGTCGAAACGTACGATGTCCAGTCTCGGTGACCTGTTCGGGGATCTCTTCGACGACGCGGACTCGGTCCTGTTGTTCTCCCCGAGCGGGTCGTTCTACGACCGGTTCGACGATTCGGAGGACGACGTTTCCGTGGTCGTCGTTGGGGCGGAAAACGCCCACGACGCCGACGCCTTCGTCGAACTCCCGATGGAGTTCAGGAACGTCAGGGAACGGCTCACCTTCGGGGTGCAGGGCGCGATCAAGGAGGAGTACGTCGAGGACGGCGACACCCTCGTCTGTGCCGTCAACGTCTTCGACGAGGGGATCGACACCGTCACGCGCGTCCGGGCGACCGAGTCCGCCGAGTCCGGGGTCTACGACCTGTTCGTGAACTCCCGGGCGGAGCCCAGCGTCGTCCGGGACGTGTTCCAGGTGGCCATCGAACTCGGCAAGAAGGGCCAGAAGGGCGAACCGGTCGGCGCGCTGTTCGTCGTCGGGGACGCTGGCAAAGTGATGAACAAGTCGCGCCCGCTGAGCTACAACCCCTTCGAGAAGTCCCACGTCCACGTGGGCGACCCGATCGTGAACGTCATGCTCAAGGAGTTCTCGCGGCTCGACGGCGCGTTCGTCATCTCCGACTCGGGCAAGATCGTCTCGGCGTACCGGTACCTCGAACCGGCCGCCGAAGGGGTCGACATCCCCAAGGGGCTCGGGGCCCGCCACATGGCCGCCGGCGCGATCACCCGGGACACGAACGCGACGGCGGTGGTCCTGAGCGAGAGCGACGGCCTCGTCAGGGCGTTCAAGGGCGGCGAACTGGTGTTCGAGGTGGACCCGGAGGAATACTGAATGGTGAACTGGGAGCTGTTCGTCGGCCGGCCGCTCGTCCAGGGGACGGTCGTGTTGGTCATCGGGGTCACGATCGGCTACGTCTTCGGGCGGGTGTTCGCCCGCGTCATGCGCGCTGCCGGCGTCCCCGAGGCGGTCGAGGGGACGCCCTTCGAGCGGTCGGCCCAGAGTCTGGGCACCGACACGGTCTCCATCGTGGCCCGTCTCGCGTCGTGGTTCATCTACGGAGTGTCGATCCTCGTGGCGATCAACGTCGCCAGCGTCTTCCGGGCGAACTTCCTGTGGCTCGAGGTCACCGCCTTCATCCCGCAACTGTTCATCGCCACGCTCGTCGTCATCGTCGGGTTCGTCGTCGCCGACAAGGCGGAACTCGTCGTGAGCGAGCGGACGCGCGGCGTCAAGCTCCCCGAAGTCGCGATCCTGCCGAAGATGGTGAAGTACAGCGTCCTCTTCGTGGCCCTCCTGGTCGCCCTGAGCCAGGTCGGGGTGTCGACCCTGGCGTTGATCGTCCTGCTGGCCGCGTACCTGTTCGCGCTGGTCTTTATCGGCGGCCTGGCGTTTCGCGACCTGCTTCGGGCCGGCGCGACCGGGATCTACATCCTCCTGAACGAACCCTACAGCATCGGCGACGAGATCCAGGTCGGGGACTACGAGGGGATCGTCCAGGGCGTGGACGTGTTCACGACGCGGATCGAGAGCGAGGAGGAGGAGATGGTCTTCCCGAACCACCTGGTGTTCGAGCGCGGCGTGACCCGCGCTCGGGACTGATTACTCCCGATTCGCGTCGTCTTCGCCCGGTTCGTCGGCCTCCGAGTCGATCCGTTCGGCCGGAACGCCGGCGACGGTGGCGCCCGGGGGGACGTCCTCGGCGACCAGCGAGTTCGCCGCGACCTGCGCGCCCGCCCCGATCTCGACGCCCGGCAAAACGATCGCGCCGGCGCCGATCATCGCCCGGTCGCCCACGACGACGTCGCCGACGCGGTACTCCTCCTGGAGGAACTCGTGACAGAGGATGGTGGCGTCGTACCCGACGATGACGTGGTCGCCGAGCGTGATGTGGTCCGGCCAGAAGACGTCCGGCGTCGCCTCGAGGCCCCACGAAACGCCGCGGCCCACGGTCGCGCCGAGACGGCGCAGGAGCCAGTTCTTCAGCCGCAACGAGGGCGAGATCCGAACGATCCAGACGACGACGTAATGGACCGCCACCCGGAGCGGGTGACGCGCGTCGGGCCAGTGCTGGAGCGAGTTCAGGGGACCGCCGGTGGGATGGCGGGCGATCCGCTCGTGGCGGTAGTCGGCGTCCGTCCACTCCGGGTCCTGCCGGGGATCGTCGTCGGTCACGTGGCGAGGTTGGCAGGGGAAGCCCTTGAATCCGTAGGGCGTTCCGGGGCCGGGCGGTCACTCGCCCCGGAGTTGCTCGACGTGGTCGATCCGTGACTGCACCAGGGCTTCGGTCCCGACGTCGTGACGGATCCGCACGCCCTCGTCGGGGGCACCGGCCAGGGCGTCCGCGGCGATCGATTCGGCCGCGGCGATCGCGTCGGCGATCCCGACGACGGCGAACGACCGGGAGGTGGTGGTGTAGATCCCGTCCTCGCGTTCGTCGACGCTGGCGTAGAAGAGGCGAGCGTCGCCCTCGCGATCGCCGGCCGCCGCCGCGACGCTCGCCTCGTCGAGCGTGAGTTTCGTCCCGGCGCTCGGGTCCGTCGGGTAGCCCTCGGGTACCCCGTACTTGCAGACGGTCGCCTCGCCGGAGAACGTCAGTTCCGGCAGCGACTCGCCCTCCCGCGCCGCCACGACGACGTCGAGCAGCGAGGTCTCCATCGCCGGGAGGGTGTTCATCGCTTCGGGGTCGCCGAAGCGAGCGTTGAACTCGACGACCTTGATGCCCTCGGCGGTGAGCATGAACTGGCCGTACAGCACGCCCTTGTAGTCCGGCAGGGCCTCGACGGCGGCCTCGAGAACCGAGACGGCCTCCTGGTAGTCCGAAGGATCCATGAAGGGCAACTCGTTCGTCGTGTCGCTGTAGCTTCCCATGCCACCGGTGTTGGGCCCTTCGTCGCCCTCGTAGGCGCGCTTGTGGTCCTGAACGGCGGGCGTGGGCCGGACGTCGCCGTTCGCGACCAGCGCCTGGATCGTGAACTCCTCGCCCACGAGGCGCTCCTCCACGACCCACTCGTCCCACTCGGACTCGCGCACGTAGTCCGTCGCCTCGTCCGTGGTGACCTGGTCCCCGGTGACCCGGACGCCCTTGCCGCCGGTGAGGCCCGTCGGCTTGACGGCGACGTCGCCGTCGTAGGCCTCCACGTACTCGCAGGCGGCGTCGACGTCCTCGAAGACCTCGAAGTCGGGGCAGCCGGGAACGTCGTGATCGCGCATGAACCGCCGCTGCCAGGCCTTGTCCGTCTCGATTCGCGCCGCGTCGGCGCGGGGGCCGAACGCGTAGATCCCGGCCCCGTCGAGGGCGTCCGCCAGGCCCGCTTCGAGCGGAGCCTCGGGACCGATTATCGCCGCCGTGGCGCCGACCGTCACGGCGTAGTCGACGACGGCTTCGGTGTCGGTCTCGTCGATGGCGGCGAACCCGTCCGCCAGCCCAGCGATTCCCGGATTGCGGTTGCCCGCGCAGGCGTACAGGTCGCAGTCCTCGGCCAGTGCCCGGGCGACGGCGTGTTCGCGGCCGCCACCGCCGACCAGGAGTACTGTCTCCGTCATACCCGGGGTTGATCCATGGAAATGCCTAAAAGTTGCCGTTCGTGCGCTCCAGGTATCCACGTACGTGGATCAATCGCGCGCGTCGGTGCTCGAATCGGTGGCGTCCGGCGACCCCTCGCGTCCGGCGGGATCGGTCGTCTCGTCCCCTTCTGGGCCGGTGGGATCGTCCCCGTCGCCCGGTTCCGTCCCCGTGTCCTCGTTCCCCTCGTCCTCCTCGTCGTCCGCTTCCGCGTTCGTCCCCTCACCCGCCTCGTCCCCGTCCCCCGCTCGATCCGGGAAGTGCGGGACGAGCTCCTCCTCGAAGCACGTCGGACACACGTAGTAGTCCCGAACCCCGTCCTCGGACTTGGCGTTGAGCATGACGTGGGCGGCGTCCCCGAGCGCGACGGTCGACCCGCAGATGCCACACTCCTCGGGAGGCATGGCTATCGTTCGTGACTTCGTGACATGGCACCAAAATAGTTGCCCGCCGACCGGCGTCGATCCGCGGTCGAAAACGATATCCGGGCACCTTGCGAGGATTCCGGCATGACGATTCTGGCACCGATCGACGGCTCGGACGCGAGTTTCCGCGCGCTCGAGTACGCGATCGACATGGCGGAGCGACGTGACACGACGGTGCAGGTCGTTCACGTGACCGACCACCAGACGGAATCGACGGAACGACTCGTGGACCGGGCCCGGGGCATGCTCATCGACGCCGAAATCGGCGGCGACGTCGACGTCGTGACCCGGTTCGGCACGTTCCGGAACTCCTCGAGCGTCGGCAACGCGATCGTCGAGATCGTCAGGGAGGACGGCTACGAGCACGTGGTCGTCGGCCACCACCGGACCGGCAAGGTGGGCCGCATCCTGCTGGGCAGCGCCGCCCGCGAGATCATCAACGCCGACGAGGTGCCCGTGACCGTCGTTCCCTCCGGGGAGTAACCGGATTCGGTTGTCGGCGGCCGCCCCGCGGGGCGAGGTTTACGTCCCTCGGGCCAAAGAGAGGGCCATGAGCGACCCGACCGCCCGCAATCGTCTCGACGAGGAGGCGAGCCCGTACCTGCGACAGCACGCGGACAACCCCGTCAACTGGCAGCCGTGGGACGAGGACGCCCTCGCGGCCGCCCGCGAGCGCGACGTCCCCATCTTCCTCTCGGTGGGCTACTCGGCCTGCCACTGGTGTCACGTCATGGAGGACGAGAGCTTCGAGGACGACCGGATCGCCGACCTCCTGAACGAGGACTTCGTCCCGATCAAGGTCGACCGCGAGGAGCGCCCCGACCTCGACCGGATCTACCAGACGGTCGCCCAGCTCACGAGCGGCCGCGGCGGCTGGCCCCTCTCCGCCTTCCTCACGCCCGAGGGCGAACCGTTCTACGTCGGGACCTACTTCCCGCCCGAATCGAAGCGCGGAATGCCCGGCTTCCGCGACCTGCTCGAACGCATCCGCGACTCCTGGAACGACCCGGAGGAGCGGCCGGAGATGGAACGACGCGCCGAACAGTGGACCCGTGCCGTCGACGACCAGCTCGAGGCGACGCCGGACCGGCGGGAACGACCGGCGGACGACCTCCTGATCGACGCCGCCGACGCCGCCGTTCGGGGCGCCGACCGCGAGTACGGCGGGTGGGGCAGCGGCGGGCCGAAGTTCCCCCAGCCGGCCCGCCTCGACCTCCTCCTGCGGGCCTACGACCGGACCGGAAGCGACGAGTACCGCGACGTGGCGGTCGAAACGCTCGACGCGATGGCCGACGGCGGGATGTACGATCACGTCGGCGGCGGTTTCCACCGGTACGCGACCGACCGGAAATGGACGGTGCCCCACTTCGAGAAGATGCTCTACGACAACGCGGAACTCCCAAGGCGGTACCTCGCGGGGTACCAGCTGACCGGGGACGATCGGTACGCCGCCGTGGTTCGCGAGACGTTCGCCTTCCTGGAACGGGAACTCCGGCACCCCGATGGCGGCTTCTACAGCACCCTCGACGCCCAGAGCGTCCCGCCGGGGGCCGACGCCGACGGCTCCGGGACCGTCGAGCAGGAGGAAGGCGCCTTCTACGTCTGGATGCCGGCCGAAGTCGAGGAGGCCGTCGACGAGGACCTCGCGGCCGACCTGTTCCGTGACCGGTACGGGGTCACCGAGGGCGGGAACTTCGAGGGGGGCACGACGGTCCTGACCCTCGACGCCGAGGTCGAGACGCTGGCCGACGATTACGACATCGCCCCGGACGAGGTCCGGCAGTTGCTTGACGTCGCGCGGAAGGCGGTCTTCGACGAGCGCGAGACCCGTCCGCGCCCCCGCCGCGACGAGAAGGTGATCGCCGGCTGGAACGGCCTCGCGATCTCGACGCTCGCCGAGGGCGCCCTCGTCCTCGACGCCCGCTACGCCGACCTCGCGGGCGAGGCCCTGGCGTTCGTCCGCGACCGCCTCTGGGACGGGGACGCCGGCCGGCTCGCGCGTCACTCCAAGGACGGCGACGTGAAGGGCGAGGGCTACCTCGAGGACTACGCGTTCCTGGCCAGGGGCGCGTTCGACCTGTACCAGGTCACCGGCGGCGTCGAGCACCTCGCGTTCGCGATGGACCTCGCCGCGGTCGTCCGCGAGGAGTTCTGGGACGACGAGGCGGGGACCCTCTACTTCACGCCCGTCAGCGGCGAGGGGCTGGTGACCCGGCCCCAGGAACTCCGCGACCAGTCGACGCCCTCCAGCACCGGCGTCGCGGCGGACGTCCTCCTCTCGCTGGATCACTTCCGTCCCGACGACGCGTTCCACGACATCGCCGACGCCGTCGTCGAGACGCACGGGACGCGGCTGACGTCCAGCCCGCTCGAGTACGCCACGCTCGCCAGGTGTGCCGACCGGCTTTCCCGCGGCGACCTCGAGGTGACGCTGGCGGCCGAGGCGTTCCCGGCCGAGTGGCGCGAAGAACTGGCCGCCGCGTTCCTGCCGGACCGGCTCCTGGCGCCCAGACCCGCGTCCGCCGCCGAACTCGACTCGTGGCTCGACGCGCTGGACCTCGACGAAGCGCCGCCGATCTGGGCCAACCGGGAGTCGCGGGACGGCGAGCCCACCGTCTACGCCTGCCGGAACTTCACCTGCTCGCCGCCCGAGACGGACCTCGGGGCGGCGCTGGACTGGGCGGCGTCGAACGCCGCGGACGGCGTCTGAGGAAGGGCGTGGGTGGAACGCGGTCGGGACTCGCCGCTAGTCCCACGGCTCCAAGGACTCGACCGCCGCAGTCAGCTGATCGGCCAGTTCCTCGGCGGCGGAGCGCTCGCCCGACTCCACGAAACGAGCGACGACCCCGCCGTCGATTTCGATCACGATCGTCGGGATGAACTCGACGTCGTACTCCTCGACCAGTTCGCCGTCCTTGTCCCGGTCGACGGGATACGTTTCGATCCGGTCGTCCGGAACCCCGGCCGCCTCGAGCGCCGCCGCGAAGTCCGGCAACTGGTTGCGGCAGTCGGGACACCAGTCGGCGCCCCAGATCCGGACGGTCATCCGGTTCCTGAGGGCCGAGAACCGGTCGACGACCGTCTCGTGGGCGTCCGGGTCCCACGTCGGGGTCGGTTCCATCGTTTCCAGGGTCATCGTAGCCGTCCTTGGACGCTGTCCCGTTTAAGCCCTCGCTCCCGTCGTCGTTCGGATCCGGTATCTCCACTTCCGCGGGGGAGCGGCCGGTCAGGTTCTGCGGCCCCCGGCAGCGGTTTAAGCGTCTCACCCTTACCGCCGACGAATGAAGACTTCGATACTCGCGACGCTGGGGACGCCGCTGGTCAGGGTCGACG